>Ga0123355_10001437_pt1 | contig 33143 bp, 12 predicted proteins | sample TergutEmb28metaG_3_FD_89872 | JGI IMG/M metagenome (GOLD analysis project Ga0123355, IMG submission 89872) | Embiratermes neotenicus P1 segment gut microbial communities from Petit-Saut dam, French Guiana - Emb289 P1 | ecosystem: Host-associated > Arthropoda: Insects > Digestive system > Gut ...
AAGTGTGTAACAGCTGTCAAAGTTTCAAACTTCACTGGCCATTATCTCCCAAACCGTTCAACTTTGGATATAGGTGTTTTGGGGTTTTTCGTTATAGTTTAACATAAGGAACACCCTCCCGAATTCTGATCCGTTCCTCCTGTTACACCCTGTATATGGCCCCGTGTGTTGATAGATACGTTTAGATATTTCGGAAGAACGTACGGCCTCAACTCTCCCTCTACAAGATGGAGGCAGTATGATTATTCAAAGCATCGTAGCTATCAAGCATAACACGTGTTCTCGTAACCAGATGAACGTATTCTTAATGCTCACCGTTATTAAAATATCAGATCCCATTTGTCTGCTATGAATGGCACTTTATCACAGTCTATTGATTTTTGTCATTCCTTCATTCTCATATATTTTTGATTTGTTTGACTTGAGTGCCACCGCTTGGGTGACACTTCTAGTACCATGAGCATTCATAAATTAAATCATTTAGTTCCTTATTTTTAATACAGTACTTTATGCGCTTTTTGACTACAGACATAGTCATGCACTCTCCGAAAAGCAGTGGAATATTTAGCCGGTGTGTGGAGATGTGTGATTAATTAATCGACCTGCTGGAAGCAACTAGCAATAGCCGTCAGATCTATGTCACCTCTGTGCTTGGTAATGATGAAATATATATTTATAATCTTAGTAACTGACTAAACTAATGCACAAATTCTTGTCTTATAATAAGTTTATCATATTCCTCTCCATTTTTCGAACACAATAGTTTTCGAAACATGTAGAGGAATATAATAAACTTGTTATAAAACAAGAATTTGTGCATTAGGTTGGTCAGTTACTAAGATTATACTGAGATACAGGGTCAGTAAAACTTCGAAATCTATATTTACATTAACACAAATTATATATATATTTTTTATTTTAATACAAGCTCCGTGCATCTTTTATTATTTTGTACTATGATAAACAAATACACAATTATCTCACAAATTATCGTATGTGATAATTTGTGAGATAATTGTGTATTTGTTGGTCATAGTGTAAAATTAAAAAAAAATTATGTACTTCATGCAGTTTTGTTTGAATTGGTTGACCTAGCAGGATATAATATAAGGTCGATAAAATTAAAGGTATTAAAATGGGTGGAACATGCAGCACGAATAAAGAAAATGAAAATCTCACACAAAATGTTCATTGGCATACTTGAAGAGAAGAACTACCTGTGAAATAGACGTAAATTTTAAGTTATTATGAAAAAGAAAAGGAACTCAGAATTAAATAGGGTGTGATTTTTTGGACTGAATAAAATTGGGTCACGATATGGGCTGTTGTGAAAACGGTCGTGAAATTTCAGTTGCTTAAAAAGCAGAGAAATTCTTGATCATTTAGCTGCACAGAGGGGCCGTGTTTTATGGCGCTAGGTAAGCAGTTTGTTCGCTACGTACTAACGTACTTCCTTTATTACTTTCATTTTGTTCTGTGCAGTGCTGACATTTGTCACTAACAGTGAAGTTAAGTTATTCCACGAAAGCATAGTGACGTTGGTCTCCCGTAATACAATGTGTAGAAATTTTGCATTTACGATTGCAAGTAAGGAAATTTGTCAAGCAGTGTAACCCGTCCCTTTTGTGTGTGCGTAACGAATGTCAACATATTTGATATGTGACAAGATTTGTTTGGGTATTTAATCCTTTTATTTATAAATACATTAAAATTTGTAGCTGTATTGTGGAAGAAATATGTAGGCTATCTATAATAGTAGGCCTGTACTCTACAGGCCTAATATATAATGTCGAAACTTTATACAAAGAGATTTTATAAGGATATTTATTTCAGCATTTAATTAATCACTGCATGTAATTTAAACGTCGGTTTTAATGATTATAAATCTTGGCTTCTTCTCGGTGAAGGTAATTATTCATACGGCTCTGCGCCGTGCCGCAGCGGCAGAAGGTGCGGTCGGTGTGAAGGAATTCATTTTTCTAATGAGGCACGGAGCCGGAAGGTGTGCGGTGGCCAGTCGCATGTCTCGTGCATCTACAGACTACGGTTCTGGAACTCTTGGCTTGGTAGCCGTCCAAAAGCGTGAAATTCGTTTAAATAATACTAAAACTTGCAGTTGTTACGCCAACAAAAGAGAAACACCGCATCTGCCTTGCAAACGTTAAAATATTTAATATTCTTCGCGTTACACGTATCGCTGTTTGCTTTGAGAATCTTACGAAAAACTGAAACACACCGTGAGGGCCAAATTTTTGACGTTTTTATCTTAATGAAGAACATTTCCTTGTGTTCTTATAACTGAACAATGAATTCCGTCACCATCGAAAACAAGTTCATTTTTTAATCTTATGTTTATTGGACCGCGCATCATTGTGGCAGTTGAAGAATAAAATACCAACTTCATGTCACTTGCTATTTTATTTCACTTCTTATGTCCGAAACATATTGAGCAAATAAGAAGTGAAATAAAATAGCAAGTGGCATCAAAAGTTGGTGTTTTATTATTCAACAAGTTTATTTATTGTCTAACAGGATTCTGTGAACAGACCGCCTCAAGTCCCAACCCAAGAAGGCTATCGTCAGACCTTATAAAGTATAAAAGGAAGTAAAATATGTTATTATTATTTAATTAGGTTATTTAGTTTGCTACTGATTCCTTAATGTGAAAGCACATGCTGTATATAGTAACAATTTTGCTCTGTGACTTTGAAGACTAAGGTCCGTCTAAATTGCATTTAAAAATTAAGGTGCTACTACATAAGAAATACACTGCTTCTCTTTATAAAGACCACTCGATTAATGTTGTAAGGCTTTCATTATTCAGTTTCTTATGGCTATCGGAAAAGTACATAAACACACACAGGATGCATGTTGATGCTTTTCAGATATCAAGGTCTGGTTGTACGTGTGGTAGCAACCGAAATTTGCATTTTGTATCTGTTATTACAGCACTTGAGTTCGGTTGTGCGGAAACTTGTATCCATAGTACTGTAGCTGGAGAGACGCCAGTACTTCCTTTAAACTTTTCAGTCTCCTAGAACATAACACTTTGTGTTGCTGTAGGTAAGTGTCTGATGTTCGGAAGAATTTGCCGTCTCCTTCTTGAGCGTACCGAATAGGAAGTTAGTTTTCTCCGCAGTACTGGCGCTTCTGTACAACCGTACACAGCGTCTTAACAGAAATACTACATAGTACTAACAATAATATTCGTCTACAGGGAAGACCGTTAACCTGAACATTATGTTGAATTTTTACGTGTATTCACTTACTTCCCTAACAGGCCATGCGCCTAATGTGTGAAATTGATAAGCTATACCAACATTAAGCTGGAGTAATTCATTCAGTGCAATAATTGAAGCAGGCTGGTGTTAAATCCAACGACAGCTCGGATTAGCCAGCCAGCCACCTTTTCACCACGTCCGCCGGACCCGGCCTCAGCCCCATTCTAGCGTGTATCGTTAGATCCTACCAGAATGGTGATGGTGGATAGACAGCAGGGATAACCTGTTCATTCTGTGCACGATCGTAGACGTATCTGGAAAGTTGTCTCATCACCATCTCTTATCGATTTCTGCACTTCATTGACATTACTATCACTGACTGACAGTGGTGTGGAATTCAGTAGCTGTGGGCTGTCTTTCCTTCCGTCCTACCCTTAGTGTTTACTTTTCTCTTTCTTTTTCTCCCGTCTATTTTTACTTTTCCCCAACTTATTTATTTATTTGTTTATTTTCATTTCTTTCCTTTGTGCATTTTCTTTTTTCATAATTTCTTATTTAGTCTCCGCTCTATTTGTTTTTTCTGTTTACTTTTTGCTATTTTGTTTTTTTTCTACCGACTGACTTCCTTCTGTGTTTCTTTTTTGTTTTATCTTTTCATTTTTCCTTCATTTCGTTTTTTCATTCCTAGATTATCTTTCTTCTTTTTCTTTCTCTTTTGATTTTTGCTTTCTAACTTGCCTTTTTTCTCTTTCCATGTCTTTTTGTCTCCTTGCTGAATAATATTTTCGCTTCACTTATTGTCCTCTCACAAGAGCGTCTGACCGAATGTTGAATAACAGCAATCGATCTGGTTATTAAATGACACATTTTTATTTCCTAGCTGGAATAGCCTAAGTCTCGTTACTGAATACATTATTTTACTCTCTAAGTAATTTTTAGAACTGTAACTTTCAAATCGACATACTGTGTATATGGGATAAATACAAGGAAGTGTTCTTCCGGAATGTGTTGATTTTTTATACATTTTTCAAGTCAAGCCGGTCTGAACTCAGATCACGTAAGATTTTAAAGGTAGAACAAAAGTTGAAAAAAGAGATATTTTGCAGGGAGATTTCCTTAGTAATTTCAGATCAGCAGAGCGAAGACGGACAGGGGATTATGATGTGGGCAGAAAGTCGGGTGAAATCGCGAGGAAACAAGAATATTTCGTTCTTTGTACGACGGTGTGAAAGCTGTGAAAGAATGCAGCAAGCGTCTGAACTTTCATAAAATCTTCTTGTCGGGTAACGTCTTCGGCTGGAACGGCAAAATGAGCTTCTGGACTGTTAATCGTATTATAGATACCGGCGTTAAACAATATTCTAACAGTCTCCTGCACACAAACCATGGAATTCAAATAAACATTTTTGCCTCTTGAAATAATACAGAAAAAGAAGGAAGAAGAAGAAAGAGTGTTTGGAGTACAGATCGAGTATGTTTGTTACAGATGACGCTAATGAAAATGTTAGGACTAGGAAACTTCCCAGGTATTCTTCACTCTTCCATGAGGTAAAGGTAGGGTAGAAAGAAAGTTGCAATAAAAGTATGTAGGAAGTGGAATGATCTGAACATGTTGGCGAGAAAAACTGTGCAGATATTGTTGTATAGCTACAAAGCATCAGACTTTTTGGCGTTAATATCGGGAGATATGCTTAAAAACATACAGGATTCAACAACAGCTTTAGAAAACTGCAGAAACCCGTGAAAAAGTTGGTCTGTCGCAGGACTTTCCTGATGGAAGCGTACAGTTCAGCTAACCAGCACGCAAAATTTCAGCTGCTGCCTCAAAGGGTGCATAATCTCTCGCTATTACAAAGCCTGACTAGTTAATGTTGTGTATTCCCCGTACAGTAAGAACAGATATTGTTGTCTACACTGTGATTCTTTCGCCGCTCAACCAACCGCCTGACACGACTGATAGTCTGAGGGTCTGACTGTATTGTAATTGCCCCTTATTCTAAGTATCAAACGAAACATGTAGCAAAGTTTCACAGTTATTTGACTGACAAACATAAATAACTTCCCTACTTCAAGGGCTGAATTATACGACGCTGTAACAACTGTAGAAGTTGATATACCTGGAGATGGGGGAATTTCCATCCGTTTGAAACGTAATGTGTCACGCCTTTAATATCGAAGTTGTGTGTGTGTATGTGTGTGTTTATGTGTGTGTGTGTGTGTATGGTTGTATGTGTGTGTGTGTGTGTGTGTGTGAACTGGGACTTCTTATTCAGCAAAGAGGCTGGCAGAGTATGACTTGGATATTTTAAAATTTACAACCCTGAAATATCGACAGTAGCACACCTGTTTTGTTTTCGAGTGGTGCTTGGTTCAAATAAATTTTCGGAAATTCCCCTGAATAAATTTTTGCGTGGCTTTCCTCGCTCTCTCCAATGAATGCAGATGTACTTTAGGGCGACGAACAGTTCCCTTAACTTTGCTTCCAGTTTATTTTTCTACAGCAACTCCGTCACGCTACGCTGTATGATCCAAATTACTGAGAGCGCTGTTGAATAAACCATACATAAATGAATACATGGATAGAGATGCTAAACTCCTCCGTGGGAAATAGACGGTAGCCTCATATGGCCGCTGATCCTCATTTAAATCCGTGGCACATACTGCAGGGAGGGGGCTTAACTACATGCATTTACGGCTTATTGCTCCATACGACATAAATTCTAACTGGATTTTAAACTTAAATTCCTCACTCCGTGAACACCCAAAGACAGGTTCCGAGATAAAGCATCCAACCTAATGACCGAAGATGTGACAGTGTGCTCTGCGATCAGGGTTATCGGACAAATCAAGGTGTGGTGATAAATGAGTTTGACGCAACGGTGGAACGAGTTCTCGGGTTAACAGCAGAAAACCGCAGACACGTCATTCGCATTTCGTCTACGACGCTTCTCACTATCCTTCCTTTTACTTTACTTAATAACAGATACTTGCTTTTCCTTGAAGTTCCTGGAAGTACTGTGTGCTCCCTCTGGAAATTTTTCATCGCTCTATTCTGCAGGATACGCCTGTGGCGAATGTTTAAACATTTGTATAACTTTCAGTAATTACGGCAGATGGCAGTGATTTTTTATCACTGTTGAACATATGGCAGTCTAATTAAGCAGTCAAGAGCATCCATCGGCCTTACATCGACCTGCAGTGTACACTGTAAACACGTTCATTGTCATACGGATCGAAGTGTGATTATTAAAAGTGCATAATAAAATTAAAAGTTAAAATCCAAACCGTCCGCATAGAGAGTGGAAATTGATACAGTGGGTCCACACAGTGTGTTAACAAGAGATGGCTCTGAGCTGAATGCTTTCAAATCTAAATTTGTATGATTTTAAAGTTGTCTCTACTCAGATTTGTTGCTTCATTTATAGTGGACTAATTAACTAACGAAAGAACTAAATAAATATGTGACTAACTAATTGACTAACTGACTAACTAACTGACGAACTGACTGAGTAACTAGCTAGTAAGCTAACTAACTACATGCGGCGTAGTCCTTGTTAGAAATCTAGTCGCTCCTCCGCTGGCTAGCAGGGGATTTGAATCTTGGTTGTGGTCTTGTAAACACGGTAACAAAAGCATATGTTTCATAATCAAAGATTTGTGACTAGCTGAACGACTATTAGCGTGTCAAGGACTAGTCCATAGTGCTTATTATAGTTAACAGTTAGTTGGTTGCCTTGAGTGTCGTTCGGATGTTTGGTGGGTTCTTTGTGTCCATTGTTATTTGGTTAATCTGCTGAGAAGAAGGCGGGGCCAAACGTGCACTATATTTCCTGTGCAGTTTTAATACACATACTTTGAACAAGCGGTAATTATTCTTCTTGCATCTTGGATAATGTAACTTAGGTGTGGACGGCACACGTAGCCACTTACTTATCTCAGACAACTAAGTTGACTTTGTAACAATAATCCCGCAAGCGAGTGGCGGGTGGAATAATGTTGCATACGAAAGAATGTAATGCTCGTAACTGAATCATGGAACATTAAACCAGTTTCGACGTTTCTGTTACTTTCATTATGAGTTTCCGGGTTGCGACACCACCAGAGTCCAATAATTCCACTCTGAAAATGGGAATGTTTTTCCTGCTAAAAGTTGTTAATGGTAAACCTAATGCAGGGTGTCATAACCCACGCACAAGAGCTAAATTTTTAACCCACGAAAACCTCAAATTTTATAATTTTTACTTACCCCAGCAGTAATGTAATATGTTTTCTCTCTTCAAACGGTATGCCTTTCACTTAAGACTGGTCCGTGCACATTTAAAGTTATAAGCGCTGTACCTCTACCTGATATCACAAAAATAAAGTTGTTAGTCAGTAAAGTAAAGGTAAAGTTAACCCTTGTACAGGCACTGAGGTTCTGTACAGACCGTACGGACCATAGGGGAAGTAGAGACCTCGGCACTAGAAGGGGGTGAGGGGTCAGCGTCACGCCCCGGCCGCTCTTTACCCCCGGGAAAGGCCCGGTACCCATTGTACAGGAGGCTAGGTGGGCTCTACGGCCGGTATAGACAGGTGCGGAAAATCTCGCCCCCCACCGGGATTCGAACCCCGGACTGTCCAGCCCGTAGCCAGTCGCTATACCGACTATGCTACCCGGCCCACTGTCAGTCAGTGGTAAAGGTAAATATCACACCGTAACATGGCAGCAGGCACAGGGGAGAGGGAAATGTATATCGCTACAGATCTCAACCTCGGCACTAGAGGAGGTGTGTGGCCAAGGCTATTTGTTATTCAATAATAAATTGTCTATCATATTTTATAGACTCTACAGCTATTGACATCCCTTTTAAATAAAAGTTCTAAAATTTACTGAATAATATTAGTGGATATTTACGATGTTCTTTGATGGAATCAATTTCTAAAACGTTAATATAATCCTGACATTGCATGTCTTTCAACAATTCTTATTGTAACTTATGTCCTTACTTCATAACATTGACGTATAGTCTATTTTGATGTTAACGTTTTTCCGATTGAGGTTTCGTATTCCCACCCACCAACCCCCCCCCCCACTCCCACCCCCTTCCCTTCCATAGCGTTATGAATATCTCTGTGTACGTATGTGCCCACATTTTCATCATAGCAATGTCACTGACTGTGCCCTAGAGCCGTGCGTCATAATGTGGGTTGAAATATCCACTTATTTTTGCGTGACGAATGAGTTTTTATATACCTCTTCCAAACAGGCTGTTGGATCTGCAATGTCCACACAGGGGAGCAAACATGTTTTCACGTGGAGTAGCAGATTTTATTTCCTACAGGACTACACAGAAACCCAGCACAAAACTTGTGATCATCTGTTGAAGTAGGCTGTGTCCAGGCGACAAAAGTAGATACTAAACAGACTGGACTGCCTTATTATGAGTTAATTTTAAACAATTAACCCATAGACCGTATGAATATATGGGCAAGATTATTTTAAAGATAAGATTAGTTTCATTTTTTTTAATATTGCAATATGTGTAAAATGTATATTTAATCTCCGGTCTCAGTACGGCAACTGCTTGCACTCTGTCGGATACGAGACCCGCATTCGCCGGGAATTTAAAGTCAATTTTTTCCCCTCCTATTCACCTTACATTATTTCATAAACAAGTGTCGAAAATTGTGATACGTATTTACAAATCAATTTAGTGTTTATAAAATATATGAAACTCCCTTATAAATATTAAACAGTATAAGGATATTTTCTTAATTTGTAATAAGATGTAATGTTAGAGTTGTTCAGAGCTGCACAGTGGTGTCGACAAATTTTGGACCTTTAAATGATTTAGTGATATTATATTTTTGTTAGACCGACGTGTTGGATGATCTTATTACCTGCATAATTTAAAGTGATCGAAACTAACACCATGCATCAAATTAGCGCAGGAACTGATGAGAAAGGAAAATGGGTTGGATCATAATTGACTTCAAATTTTTCTGTGGCGCAACAGAACAATTCGAGCCTAGGCCGCCTCGTTTTCGAGATTTCATTATCGCCCACTATTAGACACGCGCGCGCGCGCCTACGCTGTCGTTCTTATGAAAGAGTGATTAGCCCTTTGCAGAAGCGCTACCTACACAACAAACGCAGGCGACTAAAGTCCCTGCCCGCGGTGGGTTTCGAATCCGCGGTTGTAGCAATGAAGCTTCTATAGACCTACGCGTTACACTGCACGGCCACCGAGATCGACTCGGCTTCATATTAGTAATGGTGAATCGTAGGTGGTGGATTATTTACTTTTTGTTCGGAGGAAATTGAATGATGTACCTCAATTTGCTCAAGGCTAACCACTGTCCATTTTGTTTTGTGTTGGGGCTCGAATTAATAACTGGCCGTTTAAACTAACAATCCGATTGTGGTCACTAGTGTAAATGTGTTACAGTGAATGGGAATTTCAAATTGGGGTCTAAGAGCACCTCAGGGCAGGAAACCAAAGCTCCGCTATGTTACAGCAAATTGATTGTATTATATATTGATATTTAGGATACTGCAGAAAGGCAGTTTTGGTGATAAAACTCTGAAAAACACTTAATATTACTAGGGACAACAGCCTTCACGTTGCGAGATTTAACGTTCTCACGGTCTTTAGAACGTGAAATATTGTAAGAATTTAGCGACGTTTCGGAAGAACATTCCGTCTTTTTCCTCAGGATAGAAGAGGTCCTCCTTTGTTTTTTATTCTGATAATTTTAAGAAAACAATAAACAACTCGTAGGCAAAATGCAGAGTTTTTAAATCATTACGCTTATATTACATGTACAGCTAATTAACACTGCTTCTGTTGGTTAGCGGTCTTTGTTCATGGGAAGGTAAATCAAAAATTTTAAATTAATTTGATTTGTGAAAAATTGATCACACTACAACTGGACACAAATTTCTTTTCTGCATAACGTGAATTAAAATTTATTCAGATGAGATTTGTTTACATCTTTGGATGTAGCAGATAGTACCGGGTTTTTGCCAATGTACTCTGTGTATTTTAATACCATTGTCCGAAATTTTTCTTGACTACTTACTGTTTTCGGTCAGGCGTTAACCTCATCTGAGTTTATACATACACACGTACTTCTATTTACTTTCCCTTCTTTATTATTTCATTTCGATTTAATAATGTTACTTTATTTTTCGTCGGCCGGGTAGCTCAGTTGGTGTAGTGACTGACTACGGGCTGGACTGTCCGGGATCGAATCCCGGTAGGGACGAGATTTTCCGCACCTGTCCAGACCGGTCCTGGGGCCCAACCAGCCTCCTGTACAACGGGTACAGGGTCTTTCCTGGGGGTAAAGGCGGCCTGGGCGTGGAGCTGACCCCCACTCCATCTAGTGCCAAGGTCCTAGAAAGAGTATAGCTATACCTCTACTCACTCTAAGTGCTTTCGTGGCCTATAAAAAGGCTGAAACCTACCTACTTTATTTTTCTGCTGTATTTTGTGTAAAAATTAGCCTAAATTGTTTAATTCTATAGTTTTATTGAAGTTGATAATTTTTGTATGCTATTTCTTCCTTCGCATATAACAATTTATTGTCTAGTAGTTATTCCCACCACCGCTGTATCTCACTACATTTTATTAATCTATTAGCCACGTTCTCATCTTCGTTACACAGGACACATCTTCCTTTCTGTGGATCTCGTTTCCACAACTCCAATCTAAACCATGTTAACCCCGTTCTTCGTTTCGAATTATATTGAGCTATAAGCATTTTCTCCCCATTCTTATTTCACGTTCCATTATGTGACTAGAGTTTCTTTTCTTTCGTATTTTATCTGATTGTCTTTAAATATTTTACATCTAATTTTAATTATTTTGTAATGTATTTCTTTCTATTCCCTCCCATCTCTGCATAAACAAATTCACCCCGGTCTAATTTTGTACATATCATCACCTAGTACGTTTCTTGCCCAGCTGTCACATTTAGGGTTTCCTAACTGCCCAATCGTAACAGCAATTTAATCATGCTTATTCTTCCGTTAACAAAATCCTATAACAGTATTTTACTATGCTACAAAGCAACTTGTTTTCCTGTTTTCTGTGCCCCTCTAGGCAACCGTAGAGCCTCTTGCCCATCTTTCCCCAAGAATCCACTTGAACTCCACGGTTCTGTGTAATGTCTCGACCTTCAGTCACACAGATATGAGATTATCACAAACGACGTCATGTTTTAGTTCCACTGTGATATGACGCCGTGTAGTTTGCTGTGTGGCTACGGACATTTTTGGAGGATTATACTGTGTATTCTTCAGGGTTAAAAAATAAACCCTACAGAGGGAGGTCTCAGATTTCTTTGAAACTTTGATTTCCAAGTGCCTATATACGGTGTCACATCCCAGAATATCATAATTTTATTCAGAGACTTGGTTGTAACGTTACTGTTTTAACGTGAGAAGCATTAATGGAAATTGGCACGAGTGTGGACAGGCAGTATGTTAGAGTGGCAGCAATGCTGTGTTCCTGGAACATGCACCTGTGCTTCTAAATACGTATTGACTGAGCTGTGTATAACAGAATATTACTTACGAGTATACTTATTTTAATTCGAATAATTTTCGAAGGTGTGTTCCGTAGGTTAAGCAAAGGAAGTTCCAGTTCTGTAGCATCATCAGATTTTTGTCCATAGATTTGCGTCTTCAGTAGTTGAAGAACAGACCCAGTCAGATCTCCCGTATTTGAATTGTGTGTCAGCCGCAGTTGTAAATAAATACCACTGCTGACCAGCCTCTCATTCAAATGACCGATGTCATGAACCCACTGAGATGGTCTAGGGTGTCTTGCCCAAAGAAGGAACTTGACAACTTTATAATATATTATATACTGTCAGTGCACAACAACATCAATATAGTAATACAAGGTGGTTCAAATATGACCGGGACTGATTTGTGTGTAAACAAGCCGCACTGCGCAGCAGCTGTGCGACCTTGAAAGAGTGAAGCCACAACCTCAACCCTTCCTCCTGCTCGGGTTAGAACCTGTTCAGTCCTGTCTGGGAGTTGCTAGAGTGATGAGCGAACAGAAGGTAACTAATTACTCAGTCCCGGTCATATTTGAATCACCTTGTATAATATATGCAATAGGTTATACTGTGGCTACATATTTCGACCGTAAACGGTCATCATCAGGTCAATTAAGAACATTTCGTGTAAGGTACAGAAAGGTAGTACTCAGTGGAATATAAAATGTTGTATAAAGAAATGCATATTTACAATTAATATAATTAAAATTAAGCAGTAAACAAGCAGACAAAGATCTTCTAAATGTTGTGTTGCTGTGGGTCTCAATCTGGTTGCTAAAACAATAGTATTCTATGAAACTTTACACCCAGCTGGTGGGACCTTCTGTCCTTGTTTCCTCAATCTATCTTGTCCTGCAGCGTATGGCTGTTAATGTGCCTTCTTTATAATACTTTCTTTAGTGACGTTGTTAATGACTAACATTATGTATCATCGACTGTAGGTGAATGTATAAGAATGTGGAATATGAAGACTGTTAAGAGAAAGCCCCAAGTATTCGAAAGAAAGCTTGTTTAAAAAATCACTTTTTCCACCAAAAATCCCACGTGGATTGCCCCAGTTTCGAAAGCGGACCTGCGTAAATCTTTCTTTGAAACTGAAGTGTTTATTTTAATATAGACGAACATTGTTATTGTCTTCGATATTGTAGGCAGTACAGTTCCCTTACGTACCAATGCACACCTACCGCGCTAAACGACATGACAACTGTTAGAAACAAAAAGAAATGCTTTGTAGCTTTTCGGACAATCCCATGAATTGAATAGCGAAGTGAAAACTTCTCATCAGAGCTTGTGAAAAAGAATCGTGTAGAATTAACTTAACATACCAAAAGACACAGTGAATCGTGGATTTATTCAATGAAAATCAGATTCTAAGTACCTCATACAGTATTATCGCTGCATGACTCCAAGATGTACCAAGAAGTGGCTACTTTCTTAGTGGTCAGTGGTCCAGAAGATGTCCTTCCTTATTCTCATTTCTCCTACATCCCCCCTTCTCTGTTCCGCATCATTTCGCAATTTGGTTGTTTTCTGTTTTCCTCAAACGAAACTATTCATCACCAGGCCTCCATAAAATCACAGCTGTAACCCATGCGTTGCAGTGTCAGCAGTAGCGTCAGGTCTGCGGTCAGGGTTGTGGGGGATTTCGCAGTTGATGAGGGATAGAGACAAGGGAGGATTTATTAAACAGGAAAGATAGAGGATACAGCCACATACCTTATTGATTGGATGCTGCACATAAATCAATTTATCTGCTTTCTAGTAATTTTGGAAGGAAAGACAAAAGCTGTCTTGAAGGTGAGTTAGATGATTTATATCTGCGCTCATGCTGTGCCCAGAATATTTTTTATGCGTTTATTTATTAAATTTACGGGGATCGATCAGAAAATATGTTCACATGGCTTATAATTTTGTAACTAAAAAGCGAACAGTTATTGTATTTCTATCTGAAGAATTCGTCACAGGAAGGACTATTTTCAGTTACTAGCGCTGAAGCGAAGTTCCGGCAGTCATAAATTTAGAGATTGTTGACGGGGTGGGAACAGTTTTTAGGCCTCTTCGTAGAAACACGAAAAGCGACTATTAGCCTTGTCATGCGTGTCTATGTGTGGTTCCGAGCGTCTGTCTGTCCGTCTGCATGGAAGACCTCGACTCTCACTGGACGGATTTTCATGAAATTTGATATTGAATTATTTGTCGAAAATCTGTAGAGAAGGTTTACCTTTGATTAAAATCCGACAATAATAACGGGTAATGTACACGAAGACCTATGTACATTTATTGCAATATCTAGCTTAATACTCTTCAGAATGATAAATATTTCATGCAGACTATGTACAGAAAATCAAAACACACTTGTGCACTAACTTGTTCCCGAAAATCGTACCCTTTATGAGATAATGTGGAAAAATGTGGTTGATCCGGAAAGGACACCGATGTCAATATATAACGGCGCATATGCATTGCATGCCGGATAACTAAAGCTACAAACACATACTCAGAATATGTAACATTTTTCTACTGCAACATTGATTACACAAAAGACCCTTAATTTTCCGGTTATACATTAATTACCTGTCTTGTCACACGTTAGCTGATTACGTAGAACATAGTACTTCTAACAAAGGGGAAGAGAAAAAATGGACCCACAGTAAGATAAGTTTCCCCTTATGGACGAAACTGTGCGAAAAATTAGCGGGATGGCAATACAGCTGAATCTGAAACGCTCGTATTACAATAAGGAGTCCAGATCTATGTAATGAGGACTTATTTTCTCGCTGCTGATTACGCACATGCAGATAAATTTTCAATGGAGAATTGTTACAGGTGTCAACGTCGTTATTTGTGTCTGGAGCGTAATATATTCTGAGAAGACAATTCAATTAACGTGATATATCCCTCTTCGTCAAAAGTACATTAAATTAAATTCTCTAATATTTGAGGGAGACGGCTACACTTGCACTAATGAAATGCTTCTTGTACCCATATATAAGCTATGAACAATATTCAGAAAAGGTGAACACTACCATACCGAATTACAGTGTATTTCTCTACCGTTGACTTATACTGCTACAAAATGTGAACACTATATTAGCTGACAGCTAACAGAACATAGCGACACAATAGCCTCTGTTTAATGGCCTCTGAGTTTTGTTAGAGATTTTACTGGAACAAATTTTATATAAGCACGTGCATCATTCGTTGCGAAATACTCATAAATATTCCCTACGGTGAATTTTTATTACTTCTCGGCTGTAGTGGCCTCTTTATAAACTATAGGGTAGTTAAGCAGCAAATAGCGATTTGACACAGTACCATACCTGAAAGTCGTCTGCTAGAAACTATTTCGTACGCTCAAGAAAACAATCATAAAAGAGGATAACATCGCACAAAATATTAAAATTCTTATTAAATAATGAATATGAAATGTAAATATCTGAATCGAGATTATAGAATAAAATTATAAGTTACACGGATTTTGTTAGGTCATTTACGGGTATGAAATGTCGTATTGAATAATGAATATGAAATGTAAGCAGCTGAATCCAAGTTGTAGAATAAAATCATAGCTCGTTAGAGTAGAATGCTTCTGTTTCGTATGTTAGAAAGTGGACCTACATATTGGTAGTGTGCTTGTATTTGTATGTATGTATATATATAATAAGTATGTATATATTATGTATGTGTGTATACATGTATGTATATATATATATATGTGTGTGTGTGTGTGTGTGTGTGTGTTTGTGTGCGAAGCCTAAACTACCGGTAGGGTCAAGCAATGTAGCCGGGGAAAATACAGCGTTTCAATTCTACGTGCAAATGTGTCTCGGATAATTGTGATTAGATGATTTACAGATAAGACCGAGTGACACTTTTAGACACTCTTTGAGAGGTAAAGAAGAAAATGTCTTATGTGGAGAACACTCCCACCCTTCCTTCGTCTGTGTGTCCATGCGTGTGTGACTTAGCTTCAACGACTGAACCGGTCGTCGGGCTTGTCCTGACTTTCCTTACAGAGGTTCTGTCCGGAACATTATCGAGAAAGTGTAAGTTCTGTAAAACTCGACTCTAGAACCGTCATAGCTTACGTAAGTGCCTAAATAAATATTAGTTTTTACTTTCTACATTTCTTTACCGATCAGGATAAAAATCGGTACGGGGTGTTTTCATGAAATTTAATTACACGGTATTGAGTTTCGTGAAGATTGGTGGGGTGAAATCCTTCGGGGTCTAAGTGAAAATTCGACCTAATCTTTTTGGTTTTATCTTGTTACCCAGAAACGTGGATTGATTGTTAGTTTCGTGGAAATCGGCGCAGAGAATACCGTATTTTTGTGTCCGTGAGTGAACTTACACATGCATGTGCATCGTGAAACCGTATATATTGGTGCTGTGTGTGTTGTAATGCATGGAGAGGAGCAATGTACGGTCGTGTTAAGACATTTTCTGGATATAACCTACACGACTAAGTTAAAAGTAAAAACAATCAAATCGAAATACTTTTTACACAAACTAAATAATACAACAAAGAAAATTTAATTTTTGTAACATGTTTTCGTAGGGTGAAGCCAGGAGAAGCTAACATCCTCAAAAAGCGGGAGAACCCCAAATCCTTCGAACATGATAATGATGAAGATTTTGTGTATGCTTGGGAAGTTTATATTGCAGTGCGAATAACAGGATAGTTATGAAACCTGGTACTGCAAAAGGTGCGGTAGGAACCGAATGTGACATGATTTTAAGATATTAAAAAAACACCCATGGCTTTTCCCTTTGGAATTTTCTCCAGCTTATTATTTCGAACGCACAGCATTATGCCTCAAAACATCGATAAATATTTATAGTCAAACGATTGCAAAGAGTCCTAATTTTAATGTGGGTCTAGTTTTGGGCTTGCGAATAATAAACAAACAACTTAATGGCCTATAAATACGTCTCTGTCACCAATTTTAGTACGAACATATTATGACAAGAAACATTGGCTATTGCTATATAGTTCTTCATACTGGGCCGTTAAGAATAATTTATGTCTTGTTTTTGTGACGTGGTGATTTTTATGGTATTGGAAAGTGACGCTGTCTGCTAACACCTTAACTACATGAAGCCCGTGAGCGAAATGTACTGAGATCCTGTCATTATTCGGAAGATAAAATGTAATAAGTTGATGACGCCAATCAAGTCCACCCTGATATTTAATTTTGAAAACAAAGAAACTTTCAACTGCAACTATCCTCTGAATTCTGACAAGTGTCTTATGTATTTATGAGTTTCTGCATGCACTGTGACCATGTAAATCAATGTCACTTTTGGAATGAAAGTGTCACGAAGTGCTAGAATAAACATATAATGAATACAATCATATACGTCAGCACTACTTATTTATTGAAACATATGTTTTAATAAATAAGTAGTACCGACGTATATGATTGTATTCATTATATGTCACTTTTGTTTAGTTCGGTTTTAACTTTATCATAACTGATGGTAAATAAAAACATTCACAAGCTGACGTGGGTAGGAACAGTGCTGAATATTACACAATACAGCCAACTTGCGACTGATTTTTTAGTCTGTAAGAATACAGTTGAATTTCGTTGGACTGAGTTTCTTAAGGGTTGTGGGTGATAGATGTTTCTGTTGTATGTTGATTAGCATCGATTCTTAAAGTCACATGTATTAGAAACGACGTTAGGGCAGTTGTCTCTGTTATTCAATGACCCGCTAACCAAACCGAGTCCGGTGAGAGATCTCACAATGTGTGTGTGTGTGTGTGTGTGTGTGTGTGTATACACACAAACACACAGTGTGATTCAAAAAGTTGGACTCAAAGAGCCTGTACCAATTGTAGGCGGTATGGCTTGAACAGTAAACGGCGCCTGAACACACGCCAGGCAGTTGGTTGCGGTATTCCAAATTCTCTGCTCGCTCTATGGGTTGACTTGCATGGGCTACGCTCAAAACTCTCTTGATTTCGTCTCACGTCTCCTCTGATACACGTGGTAGGGCAGAGTTTTGCCTTTACACAGACAGCCTATTTGCTCAAACTGGTGATTCCAACGACAAATGCTCTTCCTCGCTAGAGATTGAATGTTGAAACGAAGACGAAACGCACGTTGCACAGCAGTCGCAGACTCAGCTTTCATGAACTCACGAATGCAAAAAATCTTGTACTGCATAGGAGGAATTTTGCTCTCAACTGACGCTGCTGCACGGTTGTGCACTAGATGAGCACTCTAGCTATATTATTTCAAAATATAGAACCTCCTCTTTCAAATATTTTGAAGATTATTCATATGTATAGTTCAGGAAGTATAGACGTAAGAAATTGAGTCCATCTTTTTGAATTACGCTTTACACACACACACACACACACACACACACACACATATATATATATATATGTGTGTGTGTGTGTGAATTTTATTTTGAGTTTTAAATATTATGTATTTAATGCCTGAGGATATTTAGTATTGACGGAAACATGTAGCATGTGTTGACGAGATTAATATAATTTATTTTGTTCAAAGGTATGCTTTCGTAATTTCTCAACAGTCCAAGTTGGCAATACACACACAAATATAAATTATTGCCCTTTCGTGTCACGCTGGTGCACGAACCACACTGCGTCGTTTCTAGGAGAGGGGAAGGGCCCCAGATCATCATCTGCCGCTGCTGCGGATTGGCACGGACGAGTAAATGGACTTTGAAAGACAGAAGGGTAGATGAGGCTATAAAGGTAAGATATGGATGAAAGAACAGAAAAAAATAAATGAGGGAACTGTCTGAACGTGATGGAAATGAAGGAACGTAGAGGAATATGGACGGCGAGATTTTTGAAACCAGTGTACCTAAGGAACTGAAGATGGGGAGATATGAAAAGAATAAACAGTAGAATAATTATATAATCCTATAATTACAGTGGAAGTTCCCATTAAATCTGTGGCATTTTCTCTGTTTGAATGCCTTCATTAACTCCACGAAGCAGAGTTGCTCTTCAGAAACCACTAGCCAGTCAAGTTGTCTAGCAATGTCTCACGTTAAACAAACCCAGCAACTGCATTACCGTGTCCACCAGAGTTCACAACTGTCCTGTCCTAAGCTGCAAGAATTTGTCACACTTCGTCATTCTTTTTTTAATGCATATTGAAGCCTATACCCAGTACGTATTGGTCCATAAAGTGATCTCACCTTTTTAATTTAACATTTCTTACCCACTTCTCATCTCTGCTAATTATGTTACATGATCCGTCCAACAAATCCTCCTGGATTTTATGACTCTAGTGATGTTTGGTAAAAAGAAGGTACCTACAGATACGAAGCTGTTCAATAAGCAATTTTCTCCATTCTTCCGTCACTTACTTCCTCTTAGGTACAAATACTCTTCTGAGCACCCTGCTCTAGGCTGACCCACAAGTCTGTCTTACACATGTACTGCATCTTATTACACTTCACCAAGTTTCTGTAATCTTATGATGTCTATTGTTATAAAAGGTTTGTTACATACTAGATAAATTGAAAAATTAAGTAGCGTTAGATATGGGGGTCTTGCTGCATTGACAGTTAAACTGACGATAGTACAGGATGTGACAGTTAGCAGTTTTATAGATAGGTTTCAGCGTCTCGAAGGAAATCGTCTTTTCACTCAGGGTAGGATAATCTTCCAGCAGATTTCCCCGAAACACAGGTACTTACTTATGAAAATAATAGTGTCACCTACCAGAAATATGTTTCGTGAACAAGGATATTATTGTATATACTTCCACGTGTAACGTCGAAGTGCGTGGTATAGTGTTGATTTTGAAACATCAAAAAAGGCTTGTTATAGCTAGCAACATGTTCGCCGTTTTAAGCGACTTTAGTGTTCAATATTGTGTAACTAAAGCTTACAATTGCCAGTTTGGTATTACATTTTTACGGTCAACTTCCAGATTACTCTTGTCTTCTTTGGGCTCCATACCCTTGTCATTTCCCAGTCAAACAAACGTGTGCTTTCGACATTTCCCTCGTAAGTAAGAAATATGACCTGTTCATATTATGGTCACGGCTTTCTTGGACATTTCTTTATGTAGGCAGCTAGATAAGCACCGAAATTTCGGAATAACTTGTTTCCATTAACCCTTTAAACGCCGAGTTACATCCCATCTGCTATTTGCTGGTGTTATTAGGAGCTCACCATATTCTCCACGTTAGCGGGATAAGGGTTAAACGGTAGGAAACAAATCTGCCATGAAATTGGAAGCAGCCGATTCAACGGAATTTTTGTGCTGAGCTGTAAGACTTCAGGTACGGTAACACGATAACCTCGCTACTTACTGCCGAGGACTTCAAGTACCATACTGACCTGTGTATAGTTATCTTGTCTTTCCGTTTTTCCGTTCTTTTACTTTCTTAATAGTAATAAACGTTAAATCGCAGTAAGTGGTTTAATAAGTGGTCGTTCTTGGCTCGCATACCGTTTTACATGAGGCATCATAATGTAGAGATACTCTTCCGAACCCCACAACACTAACAGACAATGGAGTTTCGTATCAAATGAGCTGCAATATTATGCTCCATGGCTCCATGTATCTCTGCGGCACTGCTAAATCATCTTGATTCTAAAGCAACCCGACGCAGTATGCAAACTTCCTAAACGCATGGCATTCCTTTCTGGACGCTCCAAACACAGACTCGGAACAATGACGGTAACAAAGCAAGTGCATGAAATAATCCGAGTCGTTACGATGGGCGTACTGGTAACAACACTGAGACAGAACCAAAGGAGTTTTGTTAAGGATGATCTATACAAAAATGTCCTCACAGAATATTATGTGGTGTAATCTGAGTTAGGACATCGTGTAGACTGGTAGGTGAATTTTTCTCATTTCGGAAGAAACATCTGCCTCCGTGTTAAGATGAATAGGCAAGCTCGTAGGTGGCTACTGGCGTTATCTAGGATCCTACTGCTTCATTCTTCAGTGAAATATGCCGTCCCGTATGCAGCTCATTTACGGACGTTTCGAAGAACTCCACTGTTTGCCTCATACGCGGTTCCCAATGTTTTGAAGGAACTGTTGCCTAAATCTTTATAGGATTAGATGGTATGCTAGGTGATTACCAGCTTTTCGGATGAAATTACTGCCTACTTCTTCGTGGGGATAAATAGCACGGTACGTAGCTCCAAAGTTCCAAAGGAACCTAGGCTGAATTATTATATGCTGGCAGTTAGAGGAATAATAACGAATTATATCTATGTATCTGGAGTAAAGTGAGAGATACGAAAATAGCGCAGCGATAACTGCGAAGAATACTATTTGCTGCACTGTAACACCATTTAAGAGTAATGGGGTACTGATCAAAATATCGAAGAGCCTGGTAGTTGATACAATGTTCCAAAACTGAGTCTCCACAAGAGTTGCTAAGAAGATACTTTTCTATGGGAGTTGACGTCGTCTAGTCTGGTAGAGAGTTATGAACATTTTCAAGGAACTCCCTGCTTTTATCTTCAGTGTAAACTAAAGTTGGGGGCGGGGGGTGATAGGTTGTTATGAAACGTCGATAACCAGCTGCCAGATGACGGAACTTCGCATTGCAAGGGTATGGTGGTTTCGGCGATTTTGTTTCTTTTCTGTGCGGTAGAAACAGCATTTTAAATACCGTGTATAAAAGTCAACGTTCAAGGGGTTAAAATGTTGTATGTGCATAGACAGTGTCAGTAAAATGAGTAGCAGAATTTTGATGGTTTAATTACCGTTAAAATGTAAGCCAGAGGCGGAAGGTGACATCATCCATGTAGGTACATTGATGATTGTGGGAAGGAAGGGGTATCTCATTAGCAAGAATGTGCGCCATCAGGAAAACCTGGTACACAGTACTTTCAACAGAAGCATCCCCTCACGCACGTGTGCGTCTCCACTGTGTCAACTGGTCAGAGGGTGGACCGGAGTCTGAATGGTGCTGCTAATTGCCGTGTCTTTCTAATGACATTCGAATTTAATTACATAGGTCTGGTTGTGGTCTATTAATACACTTGTTCTGTTCAACGATGTTCAGTCCAAACCACATGGCACAGGCTGTAAAAGCGTTCAACCGAAATGCAGTAAGAAACTGCAAATGAACAGCAGCTCGTGTGTTCGTAGAATGAGCGGCCTGTTGCTTCAGCTGCCGCATCACGCCCGCTTTTCTTTATAAATTATTTATTATCATTAATACTCTCAGATTTGTGGGTCTCTGAGCTGTGAAGTGAAACTTGTGGTATTCTAGTATGTTAACGTGCAATTCTTAGATCGGTGTGAGTGTTTCGAAAGAATTGCTGCATCATTTTTCAGGGTAGTATACCTATGTACCAAAATATGAAGCTTAAGATTCCGGAATGCCGTAATCTTATAGTTTAAATTATTACACTTTTACCCTATAAATATGGTTTTACGTCTGAGAAGTAAAGAAATTTATTTAAAATTGTTGGGTATTAAGGATACTAATTTCATGAAAAGTAAGTAAATAACTAAAGTAATAAGTGGCTGAATGACTAATTAACTAATTATAAGACTTCAAAAGGGTGTAAATCTACATTTTATCACCACTCTGCGCTGTTATGCACGATGCTCAACCACTTCAACTCATTTCACAATACAGTAGTCTGCTTCCCCACTATATTGTGCAAAGTTACCCTCCATTTCCTTCCAGAGTTTCCTACCGGCTGCTTTATGGAAAGTTCCACAAATGTATTTACGTACCCTCACCAGCAAATTGGACTTTGAAGTTAAGGAAGAATCTAGTAAAGTGCTACATTTTGAGCTTAACTTCGTGAAGTGCTGAAACTGGACATTTCGGAAAGAAGGTCAGAAATACCTGGAATTTTTTAGCGTGATGCTGGGGAACGATGGAAAACATCAGTTGGACGGATCATGTGATAAATGAAGAAGTGTTACAAAGAGTCAAGGAGGAGAAAAAATCCTACAAGCAACAAACAGAAGGAAGGCTAACTGGATTGGTCACATCTTTCATATGACATGCCTTCTAAACCACGTTACTGAAGGAAAAAATAAAGGGAAGAATGGAAGTGACGTGAAGACGATGAATAAGACGTAAGTAGCTATTGGTTTATCTTACGCCAGCAAGAGAGTACTGAAAATTGAAAGGTGAAGCACTTGCTAGCAGCGTGTGGAGAACTCGCTTTAGCAGAGGCTATGTCAGTGGTCCTAGTGTGCGATCCGCGGGCGCCTTGAGTCCGCCCCCAATTTCCAAGGTGTCCGTGGAAACATTTCTTTAATGGCTACTTTCAATTTACTTATTTCTCAAATTAAAGAAATAATTTTTGTTGCAAATAACCGAATTATTTTTTTAATTGATGATTGGTATTGCGTATGACCGTTAGAACTTCTAATTACGAAACTTCCTGTACCCACGAAGCGAGGAACAGTCATTTTATTTAAGTTCAAATCACACATTGCAGTGCTAAACATGCTAGTGATACGTAATCGTAACTATCTAAAAATCAGTTCCGAAATTTACATTTTTAATTTAGTATACCTCTCATCCGAACACTCTGTATTTACGTGAAGAAGGATATGAGGATCGGTGGTTATTTTTCGAAGCCAAAAGGGTCCGCGACCAAAACAATATACGGAAAAACAGGGCTATGGACTTGTCGAAGACAGACATCAGAATGAATGAATGAATGAATAGAAGTAGTTCTTCTCTCAACACCACAAGTCGCAGTCGAGTGTGTAGCATTCCTGATTAGCATGGAGGTCCGGTTTTCATTTCTCGGCTTGGAAAGCAGCTATTCTGATAGAGGTTTTACGTAGTTTTTCTCTATCTCTGCGGGCAAGTACGCAAATAACGGCAGCTTCCTACAACACTCGTTCTAATTCGGTAAAAATCTCATTACACACACACACACATATATATATATATATATCTGTGTGTGCGTGCGTGCGCTTTAAGGTTTTCATAGCTTGGCGACTGGTCAAGTAATGACTCCTCTTATATTTCTTGACCTCAGACGCAAAGACACTACGAAATTTCAATAAGGAGTGTCTTAATATTACATATGAATTGAATTCTCTGCTGGCTACGTTATTATCTAGACCGTAAATGCAATGTTACGTACAACATAACGTCATATCGTTTATCTGACTGTCCGCACATTGTTAGGTATGCCTGAAGGTGGTCACAGTATGACAAACAGCGTTTTCAAATTCCCACTTATTTAATCCTTCCCCTGAAAGTAAAGGTAAATCTGTTACTGTACAGGCCTGGAAATTCCTTGGAGCTTCAAGACGTTGAGTTTCTTAGAAGCTCTAGGCAGTCGACGCATGAAGGTGACAAAGATGTCATCCCTACGCACCGGCTGCCTTAACCCCCGAGGGACGCTCTTTGTACTCATTCTTGTTGGAGCCTGAGTCAATTCGCGGCCCATAGTGCAGCCGGACGGATTAAGTAAATGAAAAATCGAACCCGAAACCTTTTGGCTTGCAGTGTAGTGCCTCAACTAACTGCGCCCTCCTGTCCCACCGAGTGAAATGCATACTTAAATAATCTCATGTAACTGACTCCATAGAGCAAAGTAATTTTGCTATAACGGCAGTAGAACACGTTTTTCGGTACCCACACGTTCATTAACGTTCTCACAACATCCCGCCGTTAGACTGTGTCGTAAGCCAAGTGACTCCAGTCCACACATCCAAAACCCTGTTCTAACAATGTCGACCTACTTACGCCTAGGTCTCCGAATTTTTCTTTTCCTTCATAATTTTCGCGTCCCTGTTCCAATTATTAATTTTAAAATGTGGAGAAATGTGTAATTCCGAGCGGCATTACAATTGAGAAAGGGACATATAAATGAAGGTCAGATGTTGGTCTGTAAGCAACTCGCGAAAGTACATCCGTAAATACAGATTGCGGAGCATTCATCAAACAATACTGCTCTTGATGAGACTCAGGATTCCAGTACCACAACGGTTGCTGAATAAATGCGGACAGCTCTATTACCTACATGAAGTCATGTACTTAAAATCGGTGTGCACAAGATTCCGCAGTCAGTCGGCTTACTGGTTTTCACTTGCCGGACAGAGTTTCGTTCTCACTTGGGGGAAGCGATATTTGTCTGTATTAAATAGTGCCTGAGGCTCACCTAGGCTCACAGCTAATGGGTACCGCAGTATATTTTCCCGATAATATAACGGAAGGGGCATGTAGCATATAATTCTCTCCCATGCGAATTCCAAAGGGATGTCAGGTAGTATTTTTTATTGTATTTACTTTCTCAAATGGTGCACAATTCTAGTAATGCAAGAGTATCTTTGACTGTCATAAAAATACATATTTTACTGTTTTTCTTTTTTATTGTTAGCCCTGGTTCTGAATTCCTTTCTTTTATATTTTTCAGTACAATATTTTCACCTTTTTGTGTTTTAAAGTAGGTCTCATTGCGTGTATGAAATTAGACATTCATCTCCATTAAATACGTAACCTGTGCTTATATTTCATCCACGTATCTGGAAACATAGAATGAAACTTTCCATAAAAGTGTGGGTGCGTGCTTCCTTTATATGATCATAGTTGCGCGAGACGAAGTAACCTACGAACAACCAATTCATGCACTCAAATTTTTGGCGCGCTTCCCTGAACTCATTGCGTCTTGACGTATATTATCTAAGTAATCTTTAAAAAATCCAGTTTTTGTATCAAAAAATTGTTCACGTTGCTAAGGCTAAAGGGTGGATTATATTTTGAGAAATATTCACAATTTATTTTGAGAATTATATTGAACAGATTATACACCAAATCAATGGCGCGACATATGTGTTCAAAATCCACAAGTTGATCAGGTGTTCAAAAACATCTCAGTCTCTTAGAGAAACCGTAGTTTTTTTAAGGCGTTCACAAGGGCCCGCAACTGGCCTGTATTCTGTGCCAAATTAATACAGTCTCTGATCTCTTATCCTATTTTTTAATGTCCGTTTTATACATAGTGTGAATAAGCAGGATCAGGGGTTCAGGGTTTCCCAAATATTAGAATATTTGGTTTAGTTAACACTCTTCTGTAGTGGCTTAACACAAAGACATGTATTTAAGAACTACTGCTACCTGTTTTGCTGAAGTGATCTTCCTTCATTGTAATTTGTCCGTCACCAGATTTTTTGTGAAGTAATATGTTTCGGAAACCGCCCGTGCTTCCGTCTTCAGGTAAAGGAAAGCACTAAATCCTTTGGACATCTTAGATAGGTCTCAATCGACGTGGTCCATCAGATTAGATGCTCTCCTTTACCTAAAGACGGAAACAGAGACGGCTTCCAAAATGTATCACTTTATTAAATATTAAAAATTAAGAAAGATGATTACTTCTGTCATTCATAGGCCTATACGTTCATCAGAGCCCTATAGAGTGTAATGTTACCTGCTTTGATTTGAAATCTCAATACCAGTTGTTACGCAGTGGCATACTTCGAATCTGGATATGCCACCAGTTGTTGGAGACATTTTCTGGTTTGTGACGTCAACAGCATTTGTGCGGATTTCCATGACAGACTGTAAGAGACTGAGTCCCCCCTTCAACCGCAAGCGGTTAGCTTTAGGGGCGCAGCCGAACTCCACTTCGATTAGACTAGGAAATGGCAATATAAATCACTGGTTGATACACTTTGGAGCCTTTCACCATGCGTCACTCAAAGCGATGGCGCGGGTTGCTTTGGGCTGGGGGGGGGGAAGGGGGATTGACAAATTTCGGACGTCAGTCACGAAGACAGTTCCAGCAAAAACAATGGCGCGCTGCACTCGTTACCCCGGTTATTAATCTCTAGTAGACTGCGACAAGAAAAACTGGATGTAAAACTCCTTGTATTCTTAGCCCTCTCAATCTCATGCAAAAGGAATTGTAAAATTTTGCTGTGTGCAATAAATATACTAAGATGTAGGTTTTTCGGTACCGCGGTGACACGTGTTCTGTGCCAAACGGAGAGGCAGCGCGTTCGTCTGAGTTAACAGCATACATATACCAGACTACACGACATCTCATCTTTGAACACAGTAATCTCACGACATTAAAAGTTTTAAACTCCTGAGATACAACGTTCTGACGTCAGTGGATATTAATTTTACGGTCTTGTAGGATGTGATGCCGTGTAGTCCTGCAAACTTTCGTAACTTCTGTGCGTCATCCTTCATCTTCACTGCCTGCACTTTTCCCGTTCTGCGTCTCCTTGTATCTTTCACTTTTTAGTCACTTTTCTTTTGTGAAAAGCAAGTAGTCTTTTGTGATCGACATGTACTGTTGCAGTATGTTATGTGTGCAGAGCTGTATTAACCCTATGCAATTCAAATTATTATCGTGAATCCCAACAGTCTGGTCGAAATTAATTTCCAAAAAAATCTTTTGTATATTGGACCGTGCATCATTGTGATAGTTGAAGAATAAGAGACCAACTTGATGTCACTAGCTATTAAGTTTTATTTCACTTCTTCCGTGCCCAACATGTTTCGGACATTAATATATCCATCATCAGGAAGCTGCGACTTTTCTATTTTATCACCACATTGGTTGTGTGTTCTTGTTTCGGAACAAGAACACACAATCAATGTGGTGATACAATAGAAAAGTCGCAGGCTCCTGATGATGGATGTATTAATGCCCGATACATGTTAAGCACAGAAGAAATGAAATAAAACTTAATAAATTGTGACATCAAGTTGGTCTCTTATTCTTCAACTATTCCAAAAAAATATCTGAGCTTCAAATTTCCAAAGCAGCCATTAGATGACAAGCGCTTAGAAAAACTGACATAAAACTTTCTACAATAACATTTCGACTGGAGGTCAACGTTGGAATTGGTACAGCGAAAAGCACTGTCGAGTTTAACTCGACCTTGGATCGCTAAGTTTTAAGTAACCATCAGAAACTACAACAGTTTATAAAGTTTATCTGAATTCCGCAGTAATCTACGACCAGGCAGTTCAAAGTAAGTAACTGTATTAGAATTAATGCGTACTTTTCCCATTCAAACACAAACACTATTTTGTAAACGTCTGTCGGCTATGCAATGTATGCCACTGTACGGTAGGAATAGCAAGGGTACAATTGAAACCCCATCTGTGAAATTTTACCCCTGGGGATTCAGAGATGAATCGAGATGTGTTGGGTATCTAATAATTTATTTCTATGAATAATTTATGCCGTCTGGATGGGAAAGTTTCCTATTAGATCTAAGTAATACGAAGCTACTGATAGATACGAATATGAGTAAAAGTTTTGTTAGAATATCCAGCGGCCTTTGTGCAATGTCATTTCGACGCTTCAGTAGGGGGACGATATGCATCCTCCAACATGCTAGACTGCTTACGTAAATGCATGAAAAAGATAACACAAAAAAACTGCATGTACAAATGGTCTTGCTGATGATGAACATATGATGTTCGAAACATGCAGGAGACACCAAGAATTGAATTAAAACATTAATTTGAAAAGTTTGCATTTACGTCATATAATTGTGTTACAGGAGTTAATAACAAACGGGAATAAGGGGTGACTGGTCGAGAACAGGAATATATAGTCAGGAAATAAATGATACATTGTTGTTCTGTAAGAGACAAAGGCCGAAAAGGAAGGATGCATAGATATTTTAAAAGACTATAGCTTATATTTTTTAGATATACAAACTAACAGTGTTGATTATAAGCAAAAGACCAATTCTAGTGTAATATAATGCTTACTGTTTTGGTTATTGTATTAAGGCTAATAAAGGCAGACAGTAATTGCAACACTGTTAGAAACATCCATTAATTAGGCTAGTAGATATGCACTGAGCATGACGTTAATTTAAGTTGCGAGACACGTGTGTGGCGATGAACATCGTACGGCGTATAAGGGCTGTTGGAAATTCAAATGAAGTCATTTTATTAAAACCATGAAGTTAACAAGTAGATTCTGGGGTTGGGAGACTTCAAGGCTTTTTTATTAAATACAACTGACCGTAATATACGTACTGTAACGTAAATCTCAATAGATGTTATACATACGGAGTCCTTTAAAATGATCATATAGGATCGACACGTGTCTGGTTAGCTATACAAATTGAATATTAAATAATATGTAAGTTGAATTTAGTAGTGAATTGTTAAAGAGGGAGCTACATTATTTTCAATGCCACCTTAATTGACTCTTTGTAACATACCTTAGACAATTAGACAACTTTTGTAATTTATGTATTTTTATTCTGTCAAATAGTAACATGCGTTTGGAGTAAACATGAGATTTAACAGTGATTTTGATGGACATTACTAATGACAAGGTTTAGCTGAGGACGTGGAATTTGCTAAGGAGACACAGTGAAAGTGCCAAAATTCTAAGTATGACTTATTGGAAGTTAATAATTACGGATATTGCGCCGATGCGAAGTCAAGGTTTTGTTTTGAGATTTATTGCAGACAAAGTATGTACAGCGTGTTCGAGGACAAATTACAAAATTGTTGTAGAAATATCATCAGTGACGCATAAAATGTACCACTAATAAAGTATTAAGATTTTTGGCAGAGACATTGCTTTGTGAAACTGATGATATTTTTAACCCTAATATTGAAAGTTAAATTTAATATTATTGCATTTTTAACTATAAAAATTTTATTTTAGTAATTCTTAATGTGGGACGCCACAGAGAACACGCTACAGATGTACTTCTTTTAAATCAGATCTTCACATCATCGACATATATTAAATACGCCCTATACAGGCCACATTCTGAAAAAAAAAGAAAAAAAAACAGAAACCAAAAGCTGTTTTTATATTGCTATTTAACGTAATACCTTTTAAAACTAAAATAATTTTTGTCATCTTTTTATACAGTGTTCTTAATATACTACCAGATCTGATAAGTCTATAATTTTAAGTGGAAACCATCACACAAGAAGCTCAATTTATGCAAGCCTATATATTTTCACTATTGAACCTTGTAATCATTTGGAGTCCCATAATTCAGAAAAACTAAACAACGCTTAGATCTGTGTTTTTGGAGGGCCTGAGGATGACCTTTCTTACTTAATTACTTACTTACTTATTTACTTTCTCCATGGTGCAGAGTCTTTCTTGAGAAGCTAACTGGTTTGCAGCTAGTCAAGAAACTCCCCGCATTTCACGGAACCCGAAGATTCATCACCGCACTCACAAGCGTCCGCCACTTGACTCTATCCTGGGCCAGCCCAATCCAGTCCACATACCCACATTCCACCTCCAGGATATCCATCCTAATATTATCCACCCATGTACGCCTAGGTCTCCACAGTGGTCTCTTTCCCTCCGGTTTCCCCACCAAGACCCTATACGCCCCCTCTCCTCACCCATACGCGCCACACGCCCAGCCCATCTCATTCTCCTGAGGATAACCTACTAGGTCGAAACATTTCGCCCTGACGTATATACCGTTGTATATAAATAAATTGTTTTGTTAATGACTGACAAGTAGTATTTTATTTGAATGTACTTCTGTTGACATCTCACTACGTTTACTTTCTGTTCATCTTGTATAAAAAGCCCGATGCTGGATTATTTATTTAATCCGAAACATGTATCCAGTGCATCTGTTTGAAAATATAATTTGTTCGACTGCAATTTTATTTTTTTTCCTCAACTGAGACGTAACAAAATGGAATGTGTTATGTTAAGTTAATTATGGTCACATATTTGCCGCGTTACCTTATGAAAGTTATGCTGGACACAAGCGTGGTAGTTTCCAAATCTTTCTGGACACAGCCGGAAGTTGTATTCACTTGTTCCGCCCCCCGGAAACTTCTGTTGACCGAAATTGTACGCCTCATTTACGCTTTTCTCTAACGTACTTACGATGCGGCTTGTCCTCTCTACCGGAGATTTTTAAGTGTTTATTCTGAGAAATAGTAGAACTTTCGAGATGTGGCAACAGTCCATCCCTAAGACTTCATCCTCTCAGCAGAAACTGATCAAGATATCGGAGATGGAAACCGCAACAAATCTAGGCTTGGGAGGCGGTGTAAACTTCGGACTTAAGAGCTTTTCTTTACCCCTGCAGAAAAATATGGAGACAGCGCCCTAAACTAGGCAAATACTTTCTCTGCAACAATTCCCAATTCACCCAATACACCGTCACGAGTTGAGCAGGCACAGACTTAGCAAAATACTGTGGCAGTACACGTCAGTGAATCGTTATCGCAGTGCCTAGTTCTAGCTAAGTAATTCACGCTTCGCGTCTAGGTAGCAGCGTAGTGTAAGTGTAGTCGTCTCTGTATCCCGTCAACTGAAATATATATTTGTGGCAAGATTGTAGAACAGAAATATATCGCAAGTACAAAAATTGTGTTTTCAATAGAATTTGTACCGAAAACTACATAACGTAATTCGAGAACCTAAAAGTTTCCCGTCCATAATTCAGAGGGGTTTATGCTAGTAGTCTAAAAGAAACTTAGATTTTGTTGATTTGACATTAATAGGTTGAGGTAATTTGGTACCTCGAACCGTTCGAAACTGCGAATGCTGTATTTGAACCTTTAAATCTACGGATTTTTATACGTTATACCACTAGGTTTGACATTAAGTATATATTTTGCTCACAAAATACACTCATGATCCATGTGTTTATCACGAATATCTCCAAATATTTTCGCGAGCAACATAAATAGATTGCTCGTGCTACTGCGAGCACACTGTGTTCTGTGTCAGACGAGAAATGAGTCTTTATATACAGTATAAATTAATTCCGACGCCAAAAAGGACAGGCTGACGGTCAGTTGCGGGATGACTTTGACTGACTTATGTCTTAAAAATCCGTACTTTATACATATCACTGGTTATATTTAACTGCATGCGTAACGGTAGAGTTCACACACCAGCCGTAAATTTAAGCTCAAAATTAACCAAATTTGAATAAAAAATGTTGAGTAGTTTTTGAGAATAAAAATATGTCATCTCTTTATTTTATGACCTCTGAGAGAAGGAAAAGCCGATCCCAATGGCCGTACGGTCTAAGGCGTGGGTCTGCGGCCGCTCGCTTGCTGGGATTGTGGGTTCGAAAACCGCCAGAGGCATGGATGACTGTCTTTTTTGTTTGTTGTTAGGCATAGGTCTCTGCATCGGTCTGATCACACGTTCAGAGGAGTCCTACCGAGTGTGGTTTGTCCAAATGAGTGTGATCGTGAATTCTCGATAATGATGGGGCCTTGATCCAGTGGCGGATGTTGCGTCGTGGTAAAAAAAAGATAGAAGGAAAAGCATAAAGAATTATGAAGAGATTACGTGTATATGAAAGCGATTAAAATTGTGACCATTTATATATAGATTTGTGTGATAAGTTTTGAAATCCTGAATAAATATTTGAAATGGCTACACAACTACGTTTGGAGGAAAAAAGTAAGATGCGAATGGAGGCGTATCAGCCTGGCACAGCAGAGGCAGTAGGAAAATTATGAACTAGCTCCATAGACCTCAGTCCAATTTCCAATTTGAGAAACAAATAGCTTCTCAATTAGTGAATAGATTCCCCACATTTACGGAACGTGCTGGGTTTGTAACTATCTTCAGAACGGCGGGCTACGTGTCGCTGTTCTGCTCCACTCAATCCAGGTTACTCCCTCCCTAAACACTTCCTTATGATCAATTTTAATACTATCCTACCTTAATGGCTTAGGGCTTGCAAGTTGTCCCTTTCGTTACACTTCCCCACCAAGACTCTGCCCATTCCTCCCGTCTTTCCCGTACGTTCCCCAAGCTCTGTTCAATTGATCCTCCTCGACGTGATCTCCTGAACAATGTCTAATGAATAAAAACCTCGAAGCTTTTCATTACTCAGTTTCCCACAGTCTCCCTTTATTTCCACTCTCTTGGGCTCCATTATTCTCGTCATCCCCCATTTTTCGAACACAAACTTTGTTCTTCCCTTCATATCAGAAGCCAAGGTTCATGCCTATAAAAACAACAAACAAAACTCTGTTTCGGTGTATTTTAAGTGGGCCGGAATAGCGCAGTCTGTATATCAACTCGCTACTGGCTGGATGGCCGGAGTGTCGAATTCCGGTAATGGCGAGACATTACGCACCTGTCCGGACCGTCTCTGGTGCCCATCCAACCTCCTACGCAGTGGGTATCGGGTTATTCCCGGGAGTGCAGGGGCCCGGGGCGTTGCGTTATCCACCCTACCCTATGCAGCGCGGAGGTTAAAGAAAGAGTAGAGCTATATCTCAACTCCCCTTGTGTGCCTTCACATTATGCTGTGGGGTGAACTTTAAACACGTTACCTGTGTTAATCTTATGTTTATTGGACCGTGCATCATTGTGATAGTTGAAGAATAAGAGACCAACTTGATGTCACAATTTATTAAGTTTTATTTCACTTCTTCTATGCTCAACATGTTTCGGACATTAATACA
>Ga0123355_10001438_pt1 | contig 33141 bp, 32 predicted proteins | sample TergutEmb28metaG_3_FD_89872 | JGI IMG/M metagenome (GOLD analysis project Ga0123355, IMG submission 89872) | Embiratermes neotenicus P1 segment gut microbial communities from Petit-Saut dam, French Guiana - Emb289 P1 | ecosystem: Host-associated > Arthropoda: Insects > Digestive system > Gut ...
GAATTTGTGCGCAATTCAGTCATAAGCAGGTTATTCAGCACCTACATAATGATAGGAGTGGCTCCAATTGAAAAAGAAAAAAGAAGTATTTTCCCTAACCCGAGAACAGAAGGAACGTGCTATTGCAAAAATCAAAAATTATGTTTTAGAAAATTTCGATATAGAAGTCGGTAATTTGCAGACTGAAATGTTCCTTGATTTTATCAGCGAGAATATGGGATCGTACTATTATAACCAAGGAATTGCCGATTCGATGGCATTCATGGCCGATAAAACAGAGGACTTCTACCTACTAATGAAGGATGAAGTGTGAAATGAGCGGAGCAAGAATTGTATATCTACGATGCGATTAAATAACCCGGGTGGACATATACTGAAATCCTCCCGGGTCATCGTTTGCTCACCTAACGAAAAAACATCGTATTTTCTTTGGACAGTTTCCAATTTAATCGACTATAAGAATTCTCTTCACATCATGCAAAGCTTTTTTCACATCTCTTCTTGCACTTTCAAACACTTTCGCCTCTATTAGATTCATTGCTATCATAACGACTATAGGGCCAAGAATAGCTCCCCAAACACCATATGCCCTAAGCCCCACATAAATGCTTAAGATCGCAAGCAGTGGATGCAGCCCGGTCTGTGCGCCCATCACCTTCGGCTCCATGATTCTTCTCATGAAAAAATATACCCAGCTAAGCAAAATCAGGAACACACCAATTACGATATTCCCCGAAATAATTTGTACAAGCCCCCACGGTACCAGCACAATCGATGTACCCACAAGAGGGATAAAGTCTATGAAAGCTAAAAGTAACGCAAGAAGAAATGCGTATTCCTGGCCAATTATAAGCAACGAAGGAAATGCTATCGCAAACACTATTCCTGAAAGAATCAGTTGAGCCTTAAGATAACCTCCCAAGGCTATTTTTGCCGCATTTTTGACCATCAGATAATGTTTGTACACACTTCCATCCGAATGTTTTTTGGCTATTTGTTGAAAGCGTGGATACTCAGCTGTTATAAAATAAGACCCCAAGACAAACATGATCACATCCAAAACGCCACTGCCAATTCGTGTGGTAAGCTCCGGTGCCCGTGCCAGCAAATAATTGCCAAGGTTAACTATTGATGTATTAACCCAGTCAAAAATATTGTCGGTAAAGTTGTTGAAAAAGACATCAGTATCTCCCGGAAGAAAATCTAAAAATGTACGAGTTATATATCCGACAAAAGCAGTTGCCTCCAAAAATGCATCCCAAATGGCATCTAAATCATTTGCCAGCAAAATCAATTCATTAACAATAATATATCCCAGCCAGCCTATGACTGACAAAAGAATCGCTATTACAAGAATAACAAGAACCAGCGACAATACCCTTCTGGACCATTTTAGTCTTTCATTGAGCTTTAATATCAAAGGGTTTAATGCCGTTGCCAATAAAAACGCGTAAAAAAATGGAGCAATCAAAGGAAAAGTGCGTGGCACAATATAAACAGCACTCCAAAATATCAAGAATGTTATTATAGCACGAACCAGTATTCTCAAATATAGCTGCTTGCGGTCTTCGTTTAAATGATTGTCCATTATACTCCTCCTTGCGAAGCAATCCTCTGCTTTAGTATATCAATAATGATACCAAGTCACACATATAAAGTCAATAAAATGAAATGTCGAAGCATACAAAAAGCCCCTCAAAGGGGCTTTTTGTATTTGTATATATAGGCATTTCTACGCATCAAGTGGAATGTTTTACACTAATTATCACTTACGTTCAAGCCATTGATTCTACGTGTATCTTGAACATTCCAATCATCCGATATACGAAGATAGTAATTGTTTGATCCTGTTTCTTCTAAAATAACTTCAATCTCGAAAACGCGACGATCTGAACCAGAGGGCGCAAAATTACGAGTCCACTCTAGTGAAGAGTGATTGCGATTTAGTATTTCAACCTCATATACAGTGTTGTTTGTAGTAATAGTGAATCTTACTCTATGAAATCTCCGAATATCATTGTTAGCGCCATCGCGATTCTCAGCAGTGATACTAATAACATCATGCAATCCACTGACATTTAGATTAAGATTGTTGCCCGTACCCGTGCCGGTTCCCGCACCAGTGCCAGTACCGGTTCCACCGGTCACAACTATCTGGAACTGCAACGTCTCATAATTATCATTGCGGTCAAATGCGACAACATAATAAGTGTGAGTGCCGTTAGTCTGTGGAGCTCTAAAATCAAGTTCCCATGTATAGAAAGTAGAAGTAGTTCCGAAAGTTCTGTTGGTTCTGTGTACGAACCTTCCTGTACTGTCTTGAACTTCAATTCTAACTACATCTCTGCTGGTTCTGAACGTACCTTCAACATCTGCATTAGCTGTGAATCTGTTTTGAGTAGCTGTGGTGCCTGACAATCTCAAGTTAGTAATACTTATAGTGTGCACAGGCGTTGGAGGCACTATATTTACCTCTACATTGCGAGACATCATACCAAACCCGCTTGCGTTGCCTGCCTGCACTCTCAAAGTTATCACACCATGCTCCGTCGGCGTCACATTAAGGGTAAAGTATCTGCCCTGAGAGTCATACGTAAAAGTATTACTTGTTGCAAGCTCATTGCCCGCAAAATCAGTTACCCTTACGCGGTCTGCCGCAAAATTAGTCTCTACTTTAATCTCAATCGGTTGGCCGTACTCATGGTCACGTCTGCCTGCGGCAGCACCAAAAATCACAATCTCACCAGAAGCCGGCGGTTGCGCAGGAGGTTGGCCTTGGTTTGGAGGCTGACCTTGCCCCGGTGGTTGATTATTCGTTGGTGGTGGTGAGTCTGTCCAAATATCAACTATGCCTGCAGGGTCCCACTCAATATAGTGACCTATGGCTTCAGCAAGCATTCTGATAGGCATAAGCGTCCTGTCATTCACAATCATAGAAGAGATAGGAGCACCTGTATTAGCATCTGTAATGTGTACAGGATTATTGTTTACATGAATTAAGTTAGTATGGACTGTATGAACCATTGTGCGTCCCGGTCCTGTAAAGAACATGGTAGCTGTTTCTTCGTTCCAAGTGGCTTCCATACCAAAATGGTTAGCCGTTTCACGTATAGGAACCATGGTTCTGTTGTTAATGATTTGAGGCTGAACATCAGTAAAGTTAAGCTCAACGCCATCCAAGAAAACCCGAACATTATTAGCCGAAACATCCTGCGCAGAGAATGCCATGGCTAATATAAAAGTTACTGAAAATAAAGCTGCTAGTAAAAATCTATTTCTCTTCATTTTTATTAATTCCTCCTTAATTGTAGGTCTGCAAAAACCGATAGGTACCCATTCTCGATAGGATTATAACACTTCAGTGATAATTTGTAAAGCGTTAACTTATAGTCAACGCACATGAAAGGCAGACATAAAACTTGTTGGCTTTCGGTAACTCATCGCTAACTTTTCAAACTTGCTGTCCCCTTCAAAAAATAGTAATATATTATAGCTTGCTGTAAATAGGATGCTATTTTTGAAGATAGCCAGAATTTCGTGCGGATATCTTGCAAATAATATGGTCATTGTGTATCATTAATAGGTACAGCCACAACATCACATGGAGGGCTCCACATGAATAATAGCGAAAAAAACGAACGCCTGCAATGGCTTGTCACTACTTTGAATGAGGCCTCAAAAGCTTATTATATGGAGAATACTGAGATACTATCCAATTTTGAATATGACAAGCTCTACGATGAGCTTGAGTCGCTTGAAGCAGAACTTGGAGTGATTCTTCCTGACAGCCCTACGATGAAAGTTGGATTTCTCTTTGAGGGCTCACAAATTAATGAGAATAATACAGCAGACAGCCCGCTTTTCCATATTGCGGATAGCCTTCAAAAAGTAGCCCATGAAAAACAAATCCTCTCTTTGGACAAAACCAAAGAAATTGAGGCTCTTAAGTCATTTTTGGGTGACAAGTTAGGCCTTCTGGGCTGGAAAATAGATGGGCTGCAAATTGTCCTCTTATACGAAAATGGGCAGCTGGTACGCGCCACTACCCGCGGCAATGGCGAGATAGGGGAAGATGTAACTCATAATGCCAGGCATTTTGGGGGTGTACCTAGTACAATCGAGTTCACAGGGCGCGTTTTCGTGCGAGGTGAGGCTGCTATCTCCTATAGCGAATTTAACCGCATTAATGAAAATCTTGATGAAGCCGCAAAATATAAAAACCCGCGCAATCTGTGCTCGGGTACAGTAAGGCAGCTCGACAGTAAAGTGCTGGGTGATAGACGCGTATTTTTCTACGCGTTTATTGTTGAGTTTTCTGATGGCAACGACATAAACAGCAAGGAAGGCGCACTAGTTTGGGCTAAAAGCCAAGGCTTTACGCCTCCTGAATATACGATGGTGACAGCGGAGGCGCTTGAAGCAGCCACCTTGCATTTCAAAGAACGTGTGCAATCGTATGACCTTCCAACTGACGGGCTTGTACTTACATTTGATGATATCTCTTACAGCCTGTCACTTGGCGCTACTTCCAAATTCCCTAGAGATTCTATCGCATTTAAATGGGAAGATGAGCTGGCGCGTACAAAGCTACTGGAGATAAGCTGGAACACCTCACGCACAGGACTCATAAACCCTATTGCCATATTTGAACCTGTCGAACTTGAGGGCACAACAGTAGAGCGCGCGAGCTTGCACAATTTGAGCATAGTGCGCAGCCTTGAGCTTGGGTTAGGCGATGAGATAACGGTCTATAAGGCAAATATGATAATCCCGCAAATTGCTGATAACTTTAGCAGGAGCGGCACATGCATAGTCCCTGATAAATGTGAAGCTTGCGGTTTTAAGACTGAGATTGTGGCGAATGGAGAAACCGAATTTCTTTATTGCAAGAATCCCGGATGTAAGGCACAGCTCAAACATACTCTCACGCATTTTGTTTCACGCAACGCTATGAATATCGAGGGCCTTTCTGACGCGACCATAGAGCGTTTTATAGATTGCGGGTTTTTGGAGAATTATCTTGACATGTTTTCTCTCCATACGCATAAAGATGAGATTGTGAAAATGGATGGATTTGGTGAAAAGTCTGCCGTGAAGCTCATTGATGCCGTCGAAAAGAGCAAAAATTGCGCTCTTCACAGCTTCATATTCTCACTGGGTATTAGCCAGATAGGCCTTGCAAACGCCAAATTGCTTTGCGGATTTTTTGACTATGATTTTGAGCGAATCATGGGCGCGGATGAAGATGAACTGCTGCAAATTGATGGCTTTGGGCCTGTGATGGCGAAGTCTGTAGTTGATTATTTTGATAATGCAGAAAATAAGCAGACCGCAACTTGTGCCCACGGTCTCCTAAACATCCAAAACCCGACGGCTCCAAGCAACAGTGGCGCGCTATCGGGGTATACTTTCGTTATAACCGGCAGTTTGAATCATTTCAAAAATCGTGCCGCGCTATCTGACTATATCGAAAGCCTTGGTGCCCGCGCAGCTTCAGCGGTAAGTGCCAGCACTACTTATTTGATTAATAACGATGCGACGTCCAACTCCGGCAAAAACAAAAAGGCTAAGGAACTTGGAATTGAGATTATAACAGAAGAGGAGTTTGTTCAGAGGTTTGGTGGGTGACATAAAACCTGAGACTTCGCTCCAAACCTCGCGAACTTTTAAAAAAGTTTGACCAAAACTTTGAAAAGGAACCATGCGACGCATGGTTCCTGGAAGGGTCAAGGGATGGAATCCCTTGCAGGGCCCGGGGCAGAGCTCCAGGGGTTCTATCACCCAGGATATTATTTCCCATTATACTGTCTGGATTCGTTCTATTATACTTGCAGACGACACACCTTTCGGCCTCAATATCCGGCCAAGGTCAAATAATGTGTCCGGCTCGCCAACTTTCACTGTACTGATTACTTCATAGCATATAAGACTCGCCAGGAATCCGTTTGCCTTCAAAACATCTGTACTTTCCCTCGATTTATTGCCAAACGGGAATATAAACGCCGTCGGAGTATGCCCCAGCTCTTCCAAAACTCTTTCGTTGAACTTCGTAGCATCCTTAGAAAAGCGCTCTAAATACAAATCTACCGATTCACCTTTTCGCTTAGCGCTTCCTATGTCCTTATGCATATTATAGCTATGGCTCTGTATCTCAACCAGTCCGGACTCTTTCATTTCCCGGAGCTGATTCCAAGTTAAGTTCGGTATAGGATATTTTGTGTATTGCTCCGTATCTTTGGAGTATTCGTCAGTCGCTGCGCCAATAATCGCCATTACCGCCTTTGTATCATACTCCTTAAGCAATGGGAACGCATACTGATAAAAATCGCTCGCCCCGTCATCAAAAGTGATAACTACAGGCTTCTCGGGCAACGGTATTCCATTATAAACAAAATCTATCAAATCCTGTATGAACACGGCCTCGAATCGCTCGTCTTTCAGTGCCTTAATATCCGACTCGAATTCGTCAACCATAATGCTCCATCTATTATGATTTTTATTATCCGCCGCAAGGAAATGATACATCAATATAGGCACCTGCTTCTCTTCTTCAATAACAAAGCTGAGCATCGCAAACACCGGCGTGGAAAATGAAGCCGCAAACACCAAAGCAAACAACAAAATCAGCACTTTTTTAGTAATTTTCACTATATTCACCATCCTACATGAGTTTGAATATAGTATCACTCTGCTTTGGCAAAATACACATGAAATTTTTCACAAGAAAAATTTATCTCAACCAGCACCTATTAACCGTTATGTTCACTCCAGTGTTCTAAACACTTCATTAACAATACCATCACCTGCCGCATCAGACGTTATAGAAAGCGTCAGCACATTTCCCAGCGTGATACACGCAAATGTATAAAGAATCCCCTCTGTCGGGCTTAACACAAGCTCCATCGACTTAATGTGTTCCTCTATTTGCCTTGGCAACTTTACAACGCCTAAATTTGAAAACATAGACGTCGTCTTTTTCATCATCCGGCGGCCTACTGTCCTATATAAAAAACCTCTTAGCGCCGGTGGCAGTTTTCGCAGGCTATCTTTAGCCTCCTGTATTCCGGTTATATCGATTTGTACGGAATTTTTATCAAGGCTCGCAAATTGTGATTTTACTCTACTCAGCATCTCAGGAAAGCCCTCAGCTTCATGTATAACAATGTTTTTACTGCCTACAAAATTGCGAAAAGTTTTACTCACAAAAAACCTTCGATAATCCACCGGTACTGTTATGACTATTGAGCCTTTGCAATTTGTCTCGTCGCGCTCCATAGCGATTGCCGCAAATATATGTGCCAAGATATATTCACCAATCGTTGCGTCGTGGCTCTTTGCAGCAACTTTGATTTTTTCTAAGTCAAATGTCCGGCTTATAACCCTCGTGTCCGCCCTACGCATTTGTTCATGCCTATACACATTCTTTATCCGAGGCTCTTTTCTATTATGCTTACGTTGTTCCGCACTAGCAAATCGCTTATATGCATCCTCCGTCTCTGCCGGCTGCAACATTCCTGCACAATCGATGATACCTCCGCGCTCATTTTCATCAACCTTTATGCCCGTCAATTCATAGTAACGCAGCAAAAGCGCACTCACAATTTTAGACAGTCCGCGCCCGTCAGTTATAGTGTGCGTTGTCTCAACCTTAAAGTAGTACTCGCCATAGAGCACCCTCAGCATATGCCGTGAGCCTCTGTTGAAATACTCTGTGAACAAATAATGTGAGCCGCTCTCGGGCACTACCGGAGGGGGCTCTTCAAGCACTTCATGCAAATACCCCGGGCATAAGCGTACGCTCAAAAACGGTAGGCGCCTCATGAGATCACCAAATGCCTGCTGCAAAATTTGTGGGTTAACCTGCTCCGTTAAATGCACCGAGAGACTGAATAGCCCAAGATATCCACCTTTCGAAGCATACGCTTCACCGAGAAAATCAAGTTCCATATGATTCGTCATACTTAGAATCACTCCTAAATACCCAGACACTCTTACACAAACAGCTTAAGCGCACCGGGCATAATCTCAAAACTCACTTTGCCTGATTTTTCATGCAAATTACCATCCAGACACAGAGTTTCATCATCAGGCAGTGAAATACTAATCGTGTCTCATTGCAAATATCTAACTTTTTTAAGCCGAGTATGTAATGAAAAAAGCAAAGTGGGAAACAGCAACATGGCTTCCGCACGGCTCATAGCCTCTACCAGACATACTGTAATCTTACCGTCATCGATTTCAGCATCAGGTGCCACAGGCATGCCGCCGCCATAATAGCGCCCATTGCATATAGCCACGAAGGTATACTCGCCTTCGATTGTCTTGCCATCTGCTTGTATGATAAGCCTCAAGTTTTCGTGGTGAGTAATGCTTTCATATACAGCTGCTAAATACGCATATTTGCCAAACTTTTTCTTGTGCCGCAAAGCGCCTCTCACGATGCGTGCATCCAGGCCAATGTTCCCTATGTTTAGAAAAGCCATTCCATTAGCCTTAATAATGTCCACATTGCGCAGTTTCCTGTTATGCAACGCTTCTACCAGCCTCTTGGCGGAAAGACGATCCTCGCTTTGTTGAGATATGAAAAAACTTCTGTTTTCACGCTTCTTCAAACTCATAACAAAATCATTGCCACTGCCACAAGGGAGAATTGCCAGTGGGGTGAGGATTAGCTCTGCCGAGGACAAACTCTCAGCATTTGCGTCAGCCATACCTGCAACAATTTCCTGGACCGTACCATCGCCGCCTATTCCAATAATTCCACAGCTTCCACTCAAGCATATTTCATATGCTTTATCATAGCCATCTCCGGGGGCAGCAGTCCTAATGACTTCATAGGTCATACCCTTCGCTTCTAAAGCCTGGACCAAAAAAGAAAGCCTAATTAAACTATGACCCCGTCCTGCAACGGGGTTCACGATAATATGAAACATACTTTTTCCCTTCATATCAATACTTCTTACAGCAACTTTTCCAGATACCCTTCATCCAAATCATCTGCTGAAACATCGGGCAGTTTAGGCAGCTCACTCAAATTTCTAAGCCCAAATCGCTTAAGAAATTCCTCGCTGGTTGCAAGTAAAATGGGCTTTCCGGGCGCGTCCAGCCTGCCTGCCTCACATATAAGCCCAATTTCTAATAGTCTGTTGACCGCATGGCTAACATCCACGCCTCGTATTTCCTCGATCATGGACCTGGTGACAGGCTGCTTATATGCAATTATTGCCAAAGTTTCTAAAATCACAGGAGAGAGGGTTCTTTGAATAGGAGCCTTCACTAGCCTGCTCACAAACTCAAAATATTCCTCGCTCGTGCACATTTGGTACGAATCGTTTATCTGTATAATTTTTATGCCTCTATTTTCTGTTTCGTATCTATCCATCATCCTTGTAATCAAGCTTTTCAAAGTCTTCTCGTCAAGCTCCAAACAATATGCCAGTCGTGACAGCTCAACGCTCTCACCGCTGGCAAACAAAATTGCCTCCAATGCATTTTCATACTGATTTACATTCATATCCATCACCTTCTCAAAGCCGCATTTCAATAATAATTTCCCCAAAAACATCAGTCTGGCGCACAGCTACTTCCTTCTGCTTAATTAGCTCCAAAAGAGCCAAAAAAGTAACAACAATCTCAGGCTTGTCCGCGTCGATATCAAAGAACTCATCAAAACGCAGGCGTTTTTTGGTTCGGAGTAGCGTTTTTAGGTGGTCTATTTTCTGCTCTATGCTGTACGTGTCCCTCTTTACGCTGTTAAATGACGCACGAATTTTATCCACCTTGAGCTCTTTGCGATTTAACACGTCCATAAAAACATCAAAAAGCGAATCAGGCCCTATTCCTTCCATCAGCCTGTCCAGCTCCGGCCCGGGTAATGTCAAAAGCTCCTGCACGGTCTGATCCGCGCCTTTATATATAACTGCGTTAGCACCCAAGCTGATTGAACCTAAAACTTCGCTTATCTCTTTGAATTTCTTATACTCAAGAAGCCTTCTGACCAGCTCTTCCCTAGGGTCTTCCTCTGGCTCTTCGTCGTTAACCTTCTTTGGCAGCAGCATTTTAGACTTGATTTCAAGCAATGTTGCCGCCATAACCAAAAACAAGCTCAGAGACTCCATATCAGGCGGCAAGCCTGCCACCACTTCCATATATTGGTCCGTAAGCTGTGCTATGGGTATATCGTATATATCGATTTCATTTTTTTCTATAAGATGATACAAAAGGCCTATCGGGCCTGAGTATGCATCAAGTTTTACGCTAATATCAACCATATATGGCTAAACTCCTTTTAAAAGCCGATATAAGTCCTGCTAATAAACGAAAAGATCGCAAAGCATATAGGGTCAATGATTCGTGCGACTATACCCCATAGTACGAAGAATATCAGTATCATTTGGTGGAACATCTGCCCGTTCACCATTCTTATAACTTGATTCGGATTCCTAAGTACAGACAAGACCTTTGCTCCATCCAAAGGATAAACAGGTATAATGTTAAAAAACGCGTGGCGTATATTAAGAAGCGCCGCCGTAAACAAAAACGTATTAATTTCCACAGAAAGCCTTGTCATAGTCAAAACTAGATAAAACACTATCCCAAGCAGCAAGTTAGCCACTGACGGTAAAATATAAGTCAGCAACGTCCCCGTTTTACGATCCTTATAGTATATTGACGCAGTATCAACCGGCTTACCCCATCCAAAACCTAAGGCCACCATAACAATAAAGCCAATCGGTTCAATATGCCTCAAAGGATTTAAACTAACACGCTTATCCCTTTTTGGAAGAGGGTCGCCAAGCAAAGAGCTAATCAGCGCTTTCACAAACTCATGGATTGTAACCGTAACAACCGCAGCAAGCGCACTATAGATCAAATTATCAAAACTCATATCATACCTCACTATATATCATATTTCCCTCTAATTATATAGCGAATTTGATGTTTTTACAATCAAATGTTTAAAAACACATGGAAAAACAACACAAAAAGCGCCAATAATCAGCCTACTATAGTTCAACTTAAGAAAAAGCCTTAAGTTGAGCCAATCCACTTCGCTACGCGGGTCTTGCCTTAAGCTCTACATTTTGCAGTGTGTCGCTTAAGGACTCGTTGCCGCCCGACCGGCTTGCGTAGCAAGTGTTGAGAGGCGTTCGCTTAAAGTTGATTCACTATAGTCTGATAATTTGCGCTTTCTTGCTGTTTTTTATTAGCTTCAAACCTCTTCCCATAAAGCAATGGAAAAGGCACATAAATATAATGGTTACTACGTTTTGTGAGCGCCATGAAATGGACAGCTTTACTCCCCTGCTGCTTGCAGCAGGGTCGTTTATTGTTCCATCTGCTTTCCTAAAAAACCGGCAGCCGTCTGAGCTAATTTGCTTTCAACCTCACCCATCGTCTTATCAGCCGACAACATAACTATCGCACCAATTACATCGCCTTCGGAAATAATAGGCGTAATTAGCTGATTCTTATACAGACTTTCATTATCATCATCAAGTACAGGAACAAAACCGGGATCACTACGTGTATACGTTACCGTCGCCCTATTATTTATGGCTTTTTCAAGCCCTGCTGATATATTCTTGTCCATAAATTCTTTCTTTGAAGCTCCTGAAACAGCCACTATATGATCCTTGTCAACAATACACGTAATATGCCCACAGGACTGAGCCAAGCTCTCAGCATATTCCTTCGCAAAGGTGCCAAGCTCTCCTATCGGTGAATATTTTTTCAGTATTATCTCGCCTTCTCTGTCTGTGAATATTTCTAACGGGTCGCCTTCCCTAATCCTCAGCGTTCGCCTTATCTCCTTCGGTATAACCACCCGGCCAAGATCGTCTATTCTTCTGACAATTCCTGTCGCTTTCAAAAAAACTCCTCCTTATGTTGTCGGATTTCCTATCGATTTTAAATGTTATTTTGTTTTAAAAAGTGTGTTGAGCCAGCTTCTCAACAAATCATTCCAAAAAGCACATGCATTTTCCGCCCCATTTGCATGGTTGCTGATTATAGTATTTTACCATTGGAGGCATTTTATTCATAAAAAATTCACATAGAGCCTACCAAAAGATCTATTAGTAAGTGCTGAATAACCTGCTTCCGCCTGAATTACACACAAATTCTTTAAAAGACGAGGAGCGTGTGAGCGCAATACTGAAGCAAAATACGAGCGCAATGCACGTGACAAAGTGCTTTAATGAATTTGAAGCACTTCAGATGGAATGAGGTTGTTCAGCGCTTACAATTACTACGGAGGAGTATTTTATTTTGGTTCCGAGCTTCTGAGCTCATAAGAATTTTGAAATGATTAATATAATTTTTGCCCGGTTATATCCTTAATATTCAAAGCGCTTATAGGTAATTCAACTTTTATTTCAGCAATTCAGGATAAGAAATCATACATATCTATGCTATACTATAGTCACCGTACGGAAAAAGAGGTGATTATCATAGGCCACGATAAAATATTGCAGACTGTGCTCGACTACATCGATGACAACATAAAAAGTGATATGAGCATCAATACCATAGCTGAAAAAGCTGGATATTCCTCATATCATTTTAGCCGTATCTTTACAAAGATAATTGGCACATCTTTGATGTCCTATGTCACATGGCGTAAGCTGCAATATGCATTGTATGACTTGTCTCATGGCAAAAAAGTAATAGATGTCGCGATGGAATACGGCTTTGAAACACATGGGGGATTTACAAAAGCGTTTGTGAACTGGTTTGGCTTCCCACCTTCTCTTTGCAAACTACGCTTGATTGTGAACTCCCCCATGAAACCAAATGTCAGTATGTTGACAAATAAATTCTCAGGAGGAAATGCCATGCACCCCCATATAATTGAATTAACACCCTTCGTTGTGGTAGGTTATCCAAGCCGCCATAGGTCGGAGAATATGAAAGAAAATGTAAATGCCCCTACGTTTTGGGATGCCATAAATCTGGATTATGGCACAATATTAACAAAACTGCATAGCACATTCACAAAATCAAAGCATTTTGAAATTTCTATGTGTTATGACATCAACGAAAGCACAGGTGAGTTTACCTATATTTTGGGCAGAGGTATTGACAATCCAGATGACTTGGCTGATATGCAGCCCGATATGACAAAGATAGAAGTTGCCGGTGGTCTATATGCAATATTCTCAACACCGCCTGTCGCCGACTCTTTTGTTCAAGCCGCACAGGAAACTTGGAATGAGATATTCCTAAGCTGGTTGCCTCAATCTGAGTTTGAGTATGACGATACCCGCCGTGATTTTTCTTATCATGACGAGCGCGATCACGGCTGGTATTTTGGTGGCAAGCTACAGATAGACATATGTATTCCTATTCGTCAAAAAGAGGATGAACTGAGAAAATCCCAGCTGAGAGCAGGCCGCTAGAGCATTACGAAAGGCTGGCGATTTTATCGCCAGCCTTAAAGTATAAGCAAATTGCTTCTAATCGTCGCAGACTTCAACTTCACAGCTTAAGCTCTGTCTGCTGAGGCTTTCACAAAAACTTACCACGACTTAATCGTCTCAATCACCGTATCTCGGCTATTCATGTGATCATCAATATTTCTGGAAACACGTATATCCGGCATCAATGTATCGCCCTCATAACCCAGCCAAATTTCCCAGTACGCTGTAGAAACTGTAAATCTAGCCCGATTTCCCGGAAGGTTATACGGTACCCTAAAGTTGCCGGGGCGGCCAAAGAAGTTTGGTGAGTGCCCTGCAGGTTCACCTATCAACAGCGCATTATCAACCATTTGCCTAAGAAGCGCGGCGCTAACAACCCCGCCCGCTCTCGTACCATTGTCAATCAGAATATACACATTGTCAATTGCCGCATTGTTCAAAAACTCCACAGCGCCATACAAGGGCGGCGGCCATGTGCCTCCTGCACCTCTCAAGTCAATAACAAATTTCTCGATGCTTGCTCTGTTCTGCAGAATATCATCTATCTCATCTCTTAGCATTTCGCCGAACTCAAGGTAAGATAAACCCTCCATCTCAGCACTCGCCCTAAAGCGCACATACATCATATTCTCAAGAGGAAAATATTCAAACCAATAATTCTCCAAAGGCCTGGCGTTCATCAGCAATTGACTCTCGCTCCAAAGGCTTACCGACTCTCTCAAAACCGAGCCGCCGCGGAATGTACTGCGCGTTAGTAATGTAACGTCATGCAAATTACCTGCCGCATCCCTAAATGTAAATCTCGAAGGAACCTCATCAGCCCAGTGATCCATAAAAAACCCTAAAAATATATTTAAAAAAGATAAACCGTCATCATACACATCGACATAGCTAAGCAGCGCTCTAACATGCAAACTCTCTTCTAACCGGCTTATCAGCATATATTCACTCTCATGAGGCACAGCCGCCCTGAGCCGCTCCATCACTTCATCCATACTGATATTATTGATAGCGACCAGTTCACTGTAAAGCAAATGCTCATAGTCACTAATTATCCGATAAACACGAAATCCACCATCGATATAAACAACATCAAAAGGATAAAACAGCCCTCTCGGCAAATTAAATGACGTACTGGAGTCACCTAACACCGAAGCTGCACCGCTTATGCCAAACAAAATCTCCCTGTCATTAAGCTCCGGCACTCGCCCAGCCAAATTATGGATTCTGTTATTAAATTCATTTTGCAAATTCTCATTGAAAAAATTTCGATATTCGTTCGCATCGCTCTGATGCAAATGAACAAAGTAATAATCCGGGTTCATAAAATGCTCTGCCGTATAGACTAGCACCTCTGAGTCCAAAAGCAGTGGATGATTCTCATTGATACGTGAAGCAGAAAAATTCACCACGTCAACCCAGGCCTCATCCCTAAAGTCCAAAGCACGCGAGTATGCTCTGGCGGACACGCCTAAGAATATTGCCAGAAAAACAAGTATAATTGCGGCTATCGCCAAGGCAGCGCTAAGCGCCCATCGCAGCGTCATAGGCCTCTCAACCGTTTGCATACCGCACCTCCAAAATTGTTTTTTTATAACACCGCCTGAAAAAACCTCATATAGACTTATAGTATAGCTAATCATCTTGCCCATGGCAATACGAAAACGCCAGAAAGTACATTTTAGATGCCGAAATGTCGTTTTAGAGTCTCTTCATAATCACACCACTGATATGTCACATAAAAAGGGGCTGTCAATTTCAACAGCCCCTTCCGGTTAAACTAATTTACCCTAAAAAACTAGCTTCAGCTCAAACGCTATTATTGACCATATGCTGTTGGAGCTGTAACTCCTACAGTATGCCATACAAGGTTTCCGCCAAGTCTGCTGTCAGAATAAGCATCACGGCTGTAGCCGGCTACTCTGTTGTTAACTGCTGATAAAACAACTGACCAAGTAGTTGGGTAGAATGGTACTTCGTCAAACATCGCACGTTGCCACTCCCAATAAGTTTCACGAGCAAAGTCTGGATCCCACATACGTTCATCGTTAACGATACGATCTCTGAGGAGATAGTAGAATCTTTCGCTTGTGTATCTTGGTCTGTTAAGAACAGAGTATGGTCCCCAAAGGTTGTTCGGGTTCGGGTTGTTACCAACTGACCAACCATGAACAGTTATATCCCAACCCCATGGGCCATGAGAGTTAACCATTTCACCGAACACTTGGAAGTCAACTGTACGACCATCATACAATTGAGCATTGATACCGATGTCACGGATACTTTGTAACTCAAGCTCGATTCTCATCTCTGCTGCAGTAGTAGCAGGGTTTTGATAAAGCATGTAGATTACGAGTTCGCTGCCGTCAGGCATTCTTCTGAATCCATCAGGACCGAATGCGTAGCCTGCTTCATCAAGAAGTTGCATTGCTGCTTCCGGATTGTAACGGAAGAAGTCAAGATCTGGATCAAAGAAAGGCTCATGGAACAGTGCCATGTTGCTTACAGCAGGTACAAGAAGACCGCCGAAAAGCTGCTCGCCTATAAGATCATGAGGAATTGCCATAGCAATAGCTCTACGCAGGTACACGCAATCAGTTTTGCGGCCGTACTCACGTACTACAGACGTAGTTTCGCCATCGAAATGACCCATAACGAAAGAGTGTCCTGTAATAGAGTTTCTTCCTACTACGCCAACAAAGCCAAAGTTATCTGCGCCTACATAATGCTCATACATAGACTGCGCGAAGCCTCTGATTATGTCGAAGTTACCGGCTGCTATTTCCATACCGGCAGACGCAGATGGTACTGTTTCGAATATTACGCGCTCAACTTGAGGTCTGCCGAGCCAATAGTTCTCATTTCTTACGAACAAGTGAGATTCGCCGGGAACAACTTCTTCAAGTATGAACGGGCCAAATCCTAATGTGTTCGCACGCACATTCTCATGAGCAGCCATGTCAGCTACAGGAATGTGCTCAAGGTGATGTCTTGGAGAAGGAGCTGTCCAGAATCCAAAGAATGGAAGTGCTGGAGACCACTCTTCAAAGTACATTCTAAGTTCCATTCCGTCCTCAGAAAGAACAAGACCGGAGATGTAATCAGCTTCGCCTGCGCGGAATTCACGAGTTCCAACTGTATTCCAAACAAAAGTAGTCCAACGAGTTCCTGTGTAATCAGGATGAGAGATTACTTCATAAGCAAATACTAAGTCGCCCAACGTAAGCTGAACACCGTCATGCCAGAATACTTCTTCTTGCATAATAATCAAGATAGATTGTGTGTCATGGCACCACTCTTCAATTCTTGCCATACCAGCGTCGCCAATAGTCAGGTCATCATTTTCAAAGAAAAGCCCTGGGCCACGGATGAAAGAAGCAGCGTCAGTGTCAACAGTATTAGTTGTGAACAGTGGGTCTAACAAACCTGTGAACGATGTCGCAGTTGCTAAACCAACTCTCAATGTCTGACCGTCCTGGATTATAGGAGCAGTGTTAATAGTTGCCGGTGGAACTATCTCCCTGAGTGCGTTTACGAATCTCATAGGATCTTGACGTGGCTCAGCTGCTATAGGTGCCTCAACTTGAGGTGGTGCCGCTGGCGGTGTCGCCGGAGTCGTCGCCGGTGGTGGTGTTGGTGGTGTCTCAACAGGACCTGGTTGAGCAGGTGTTGTACACGCAGTGAAAATCAATACAGAAGTTAATATAACGGCTACGGCTGAAGTTAACATTCTTTTTTTACTCTTCATGTGAAACCATTCCTCCTTTATTATTGTTTGCAGAAGGCCGCAGTTAAAGCCAGCTGCTATCGCAAAAGCCGTTTTGGCTTTTAGCTTCGTTTAAGTTTTACTGCCTTTGCTGTTTTGGATCAACAGCGCGGCTTATAGCATTACCTACTATGTAGATACACAGTATGAGCAAGAATATAAGTATGGAAGCCGGAAGCCACTGCCATAGACGCTGTGTCAAAGTAATTGGGTCTCTAGCTTGAGAAATCATTCTTCCAAGACTTGGAATACCAAAAGGCAAACCGAAGCCTAATATCGTAAGTCCTGTTTCAAGGCCCATATTAGCCGCCAAAGAAAGTACAGCGTTCATTACGATAATAGAAGTTACATTCGGCAAAACTTCTCTGAAAATTATAACTATATTAGGTGTGCCTAATGTCTTAGACGCATGAACATAGTCAAGTGCCGACTGCCGCAAAGTAGCAGACCTTATAAGTCTCGCTCGACCCGTCCACGCAAACAAGCTCAAAACCGCAACAAAGTGCCATGTTTGATAATTCGGTATTATGGTTATAACAACTATGGTAGTCATCATCGTAGGAACCATTACCATAAAGTCAGAAAAACGCATCATGATATTCTCTACGTGCCCACCATAAAATCCGGCTATAAGTCCATAAAGCACTCCCCAGATTCCGGTTATAATTGTCACCGCAAAAGCGATAATAAACGATGTTCTGGCTCCAACAATTAGCTGTGCAACGATATCTCTACCGCCCCCGTCAGTACCTAGGACATGATCTCCACCGAACCACTGAGGCGCCATATTTAAAGTCCTCAGATTTACCCTTGTGAGAGTTTCCATGTCAATATTTAAACTGATTATAAATGCCCCTAGAACGACAATTACAAAGAAAATTAAAGAAAACATAGCCGTATGGCTGGCTCTTATCTCCCTCCATATTGTAGTCCACATCGTCGGCACTTTTTCCTCTACCGCAGCTTTTTCGCCTTGCTCGCCGGGAGGAAGCGGTTTATTGCTGTTTTCATCAACATATGCTTTTAACATTTTAATACCCCCCCTATTTGATTCGGATTCTCGGATCGAATATAGTCAAAGCAATATCCGAAAGAAGTCCGCCGACAACACCAAGTGCACCATAAAATAGAACAAGGAACGTTATTACAGGAAAGTCTCTCAGATTTATCGAGTTAAAGAACAATCCTCCCATACCGTTAAAGCCAAACAGCTGCTCTATAATTACAGTACCACCGAATATTCCGGTCAAGGCATATCCGATGCCGTTACAAATAGGCAAGATAGAGTTTCTAAAAATGTGTTTATTATATATTACGTTGATAGGAACACCTTTGCTCCTCGCGGTAAGTACATAATCCGATACTCGCGCGTCAACAATCTCATTTCTCAAATACTGAACTATACCCGCAGAACCAAACAGGGATATCGCCATACCCGGTAATATAACGTGCCGCAGTCGGCTGAAGAATATCGCAATCGGATTACCGGCTGCAACCACTTCAATGTCCACCGTGCCCGACATAGGAAGCCACCCAAGCTGGAAGCCTACTAGCCAAATGAGCAGGAAACCAAAAATTATACCCGGAAGAGCCATACCAAAGTATAGATATCCGCTTATAAGTTTTTCCGTCCACGTGCCATTATAGCGCCCTGCGACAATTCCCAGCGGAACCGATACCACATACATCAAGATAACACTAAATATGGAAAGGAAAATTGTATTTCCTATACGCAACCCTACAACATCAAGCACAGGAAGATGGAACTGCGATGAAGTTCCCCAGTCACCCTGTGAAACATTACCAAGCCATCTGACATATCTCTGATACCATGGATCATCAAGTCCATGCAGCGCCCTTAGTTCCTGCATACGCTCAAACGGCATATCCGGATCCAACATCAAGCCCATGAGAGGGTCGCCGGGCATAAACTCGGCCAATATGAAAACAAACATACTAAGCGCAAATAATTGAGGAATAAGAATAATCAATCTTCGTACTACAGTTTTCCACATATATACTCCCCCTCCCTATGGCAGCGCGACAAGGTGCCCGCTGCTGATTTCTTTCAAGTCATAAACCGTGTTGCCAGGCCCATAGTACTTGTCATGATCTTCTTCGTACTCTTTGGAGACCTTAATGCGACGGTCTTCATTGATTTGGCGCATATCAGGGTCTGTATCAGGGATAGCGCTTAAAAGCCTTCTGGTATATATATGGTGCGGTACTTGCTCGTCATAGATTATCTTGCTTGGTCCTGTTTCTACGAACCTTGCTCTATGCATTATCATCAACTTGCTGCACATATGCTGTACAACGCCTAAGTCGTGGCTTATGAACAGATACGCCAGATTCATTTCTTCCTGGATATCTTTCAAGTAGTTAAGAACCTGTGCTTGAACAGAAAGGTCAAGCGCCGATACAGGCTCATCACACACTATAAGCTTAGGCTTTAGTGCAATAGCACGCGCAACACCTATTCTCTGGCGCTGGCCGCCCGAAAATTGGAATGGATATTTCAAAGCGTTATCCGGTGTCAAGCCAACTATAGCTAAAAGCTCATCCACACGTTTACGCTCTTCTGCTTTTGTCAGTTTTTCAAAATTCCTAAGCGGCTCTGCGATGATATCAAGAACGCGCTTCTTCGCATTCAACGACGAATAAACGTCCTGGAAAATCATCTGAACGCTTTTACGATAGGGTGAGCGGTTTTTATTTATGTACTTCGTGATGTCTTCACCATCGAAAATTATTTGCCCGCCCATCAAAGGAACCAGTCCTAAAATGGCTTTGCCCGTGGTACTCTTTCCAGAGCCGGATTCGCCTACAAGACCGACTGTTTCGCCTGTCTCTACTTCAAAGCTTATGCCGTCAACCGCTTTAACATACCCAACGATGCGTCCCATAATACCGCCTCTAATGGGAAAATACACTTTCAAGTCTTTAACCTCAAGCAAAGGCATTGCCGTCCGCTCCCTTCTTATCTCCGGAATTATCGAAGTAAAAATCTTTATAGCATGAGCACAGCACAAAATGCCCGGGGGAAACCTCGTGCAACATTGGCTCTTCCTCATGGCAGTCTGCGCTAATCCAAGGTATACGTGGGGAGAAGCGGCATCCTGTTCTTGGCAGGTTTTTGAGCGAAGGTACAGTCCCCTGAATAACATGCAGGCGTTCGCCGCCGCTGTCTTTATTGGGGATACTTGAAAGTAAAGATCTTGTATACGGATGCAACGGATTTTTGAACAACTCTTCGCATGTCGCAAGCTCCACAATTTGTCCTGCATACATTACAGCAACACGGTCAGCCATCTCAGCCACAACGCCTAAGTCGTGTGTAATGAGAATTACGCTGGTTTGATTGCTTTTTTGCAGACTGCGCAAGAGGTCAAGTATTTGTGCCTGAATCGTAACGTCAAGAGCCGTCGTTGGCTCATCAGCTATAATTAAAGAAGGTTTGCACGCAAGAGCGATGGCAATCATCGCGCGCTGACGCATACCGCCGGACAGCTCGTGCGGGAAATTGTTATATGTAAGCTCAGGGTTAGTCATACCAACGTCCTTAAGCAGTTCAAGAGCTCTCTCTTTTCTTTGCGTTTGATTTAAATCAGTATGATACTCGAGCGATTCCTCAATTTGCGGCCCAACCTTAAAAAGCGGGTTGAGTGATGTGAGCGGGTCCTGGAAAATCATTGAAATATCCTTACCCCGAACGGTGTTTAGTTCATTCTCGCTCATAGCAAGAAGATTTAATCCTCCGTAGACAACCTCGCCGTCAAGCCTGGTATAGTCCAAATTATGAAGCCTTGTTATGGACAGCGCAATAGTGCTCTTTCCACAGCCTGACTCACCAACAATAGCGAATGTTTCATTCTTCTTAACAGTAAAATCAACCCCATCAACTGCAGCAAAGTAATCTCCGCCGACTCTGAAAGATGTACGTAAACCCCTTACATCAAGAAGATCCATGTTTGTGCCACCACCCTTTTATGTAAGTTATTAGACCTTATGCGAATCTTAAGCCTTCCATGCTTAGAACTTTGCCTATACCCGGAAAAAAACCAGCTTGTAAAACTAATCTGCCATAAAGCCTGTTGAAACACTGTGCTACAGTAAAATCTTTAACGCAATAAACGCAGCTAATTGGGGTCACCGCCGCACTTTTGAAGCGCTCTAGCTCGTAGCTTCATGAAAAACAATAAAGCATCCTCACAAAATTACGCGTACATCGCATATTCTGTTGCTTTCTGACTTGTTTTTCCATCAATCCACATCGTGAATATGTACTAATATAACAAAACCATTACAGTTTTGCAATATGTTTTGAAAATAAAGATGCGAATGATTAGCCATCCAGTGCTTGCACCCCTTGTCCTACAAGCATTTTCTCCCTTTTAAACAATTTTTCGACAACCCATAAAACAATTGCCTCTTACCACAAAAAATTAAAATAGGCAGCGGTATAAATACCGCCACCCCAAACTGTAGACAAATCCACTTGCTATGGTAGGGAAGGGCTCGGGAAACCGTAGGTTTCCCGAATCAAATCCGCAAGGGCGGCTTTGCCGCCCTGAGGGAAATCGGCGACCATAGAACCTTGCAGTGCAAGATTTGTAGCCGATTCATACTTACCTCAATCTCGTGAAAGGCTTGAAGCAGATGAAATCTGCTGAGACTTTCACGACAGAGTGAAGACTTTGTCTTCACTCTGAGGCAGCGGTGTAAATACCGCCACCCTATATAGTCAATCGTATCAAACCAGCTTTTTCATAGCTTCCATAAGCTCCTCATCCGTGGGGTTACCCGAAGGCCACTTCATTACAATTCCATCATTTTCATACCTTGGAACTAAATGCATATGAAAGTGAAAAATCTCTTGGCCTGCTTTGGCACCATTGCTTTGAACTAAATTAAGCCCCACACATCCAAGCGACCCCTCCAGCTTTTTTGCAATTTTCACAACAAGAGCTCCCAAAGATTCCGCTTCTTTCTCGCCCAGTTCATAAATGTTTTCATAATGAACTTTTGGCAAAATAAGAGTGTGCCCCATGGTTGCCGGATATTTATCCAGTATTACTTTAAAGAACTCGTCTTCATAAATGCAGTATGACACAAACTCGCCCGAAACAATTTTACAAAATACACAGTCTGTCATCTCAATCCCCTCTTTCGTATAATCACAGTCCCGCAAATTCATCCACAAGCTTGCCGAACATCTCAAGCGCTAAATTCACGGCTTCCGGGCTTCCCATGTCCACACCCGCCATTCTAAGCTGATCTATTGGGTACATACTGGAACCGGACTTCATGAACTTCAAATACCCATCCACATCACCATCGAGTATTTTTTGGCTCAGAGCTATTGCCGCGGCATATCCTGTCGCATATTGATAAACATAAAAAGGTCTGTAAAAATGCGGTATGCGGCTCCATTCATAATCAATTTCCGAATCAAGCACTACAGAGCTTCCAAAATACTTTTCATTAAGCGCTCTGTATATGCCATTCAACACTTGACCGGTAAGCGCCTCTCCCGCCTCTGCCAATTCATGAGCCTTAAGCTCAAATTCGGCGAACATTGTCTGGCGGAACACAGTTGACCTGAACTGTTCAATGTAATAGTTTATGAGATACTTTTTCATATTCGCGTCTTTTTCTGTGCTCAGGAGGTGCTCCATGAGCAGCGCCTCATTCACAGTTGATGAGACTTCCGCTACGAACAATGTATAATCTCCATATACAAATTCTTGATTTTTACGCGTCAAATAGCTGTGCATTGAGTGCCCAATTTCATGAGTCAGCGTAAACATATCGTTTACCTTATTATCATAATTCATCAGAATATACGGATGACTCGAATATGACCCCCAGGAGTAGGCGCCGCTTCTCTTGCCTTTATTCTCATAGATATCAACCCATTTTGAATCAAGACCTGCCTTAAGCGATTTCACATAGTCTTCGCCCATCGGTGCAAGCGACTTTATCACTGTTTCCACTGCTTCATCATACTCCACGTGCGTGTCAATTTCTGCGACCAACGGCACATATATATCGTACATATGGAGCTCAGAAAGCCCCAGCGCCTTTTTGCGTACTTCCATATACTTATGCAAGCTTGGCAAATGCGCGTTCACAGCCTCAATGAGGTTATGGTAAACAGAAATTGGTATATTGCTATTTGACAAAGACGCGTGCAGGCACGACTCATATCTGCGCTGGGAAGCAAAAAAGACATCGCTTCGCACAGAAGCTGCATAGCTCTCCGCTAAGGTGTTTTTATGCTCAATATACGCCTTATAGAGGCCTTCAAATGCCGCCTTTCTAACATCACGCTCTCTCGACTCCATGAAGCCCAAATACGAGCCGTGAGTAAGCTCCTTTACTGTTCCATCCGCATCTTTTATTGTTCCAAACTTCAGGTCAGCGTTATTAAGCATCGAAAAGATCTTCGATGCAGCCTGCCCTATTTCTGAGACCTTCGCAAGCACATTCTCCATCTCATCACTTAAAGTATGCTCTTTGAGTCGCTGTATTCCGTCAACATAATGCTTGTAAATCCTTATCGGCTCATAGTCTGCAAGGTATGACTCAAGCACCTTATGGTCTATAGCCAAAATCTCAGGCTCAATAAAACTAAGATCAGCATAAACCTCTGTGATAAGGTGATCCGCTCGCGCAGAGAGCGCCTGATTTTCCGGGTTGGCAGCATCCTCATCATGCTTCAGGTGTGCATAGACATAGATATGCTCCACTTTCATAAGAAGCTCATCTTTTCGTTTCAGGCAGGTATAAAAACTTTCTGCCCCATCCCCTAGCGTACCTTTCAGTGCCACAATCTCGTTCTTTTCAGCTGAAACCCATGCAAAGTCCGCTTCCCAATCAGCAACAGACGCATACATAGCCTCCAAATCCCATTTGTATTCCGTGTTTATTTCTTCTCGTGTTTTAAGTCCCATTTGCTCAATCCTCTCTTTATCATCTCTCTATTATCGCTTTTTTATAGTATATACATCATCTCTCATTGCGCTCAGCAACGGTATCTGAGCCCTCACTTTTTGCACTTCGTCCAAATCAAACTCAACAATTTCCATGCACTCATGTGCTCCCGCTCTGTATAGTATTTTACCCCATGGGTCTACCGCAATGGAGTTTGCATAAGACACATACACCCCTGCCTCATCTCTCGCCGGGCTTGCGCCCACGGTAAAAAGCTGATTATCAACGGCGCGCAGCCTAAACAGTATTTCCCAGTGCATAGGGCCTGTAGTCATATTAAAAGCACCCGGCGCAAATAGAACATTAGCGCCCGCAAGCGCCGTCAGCCTGCAAATCTCAGGAAACCTTATATCAAAGCAAATTACCAGCCCCATCTTACCAAATTCCGTATCAAACACTGTTATATTATCGCCGGCTTTAAATGTTTCGCTCTCAAAAAATCTCTGCCCGCCCGCAACATCAATGTCAAAAAGGTGAACTTTTCTATGGCGTGCAATCTCTACTCCTTTCCTGTCGAAAGCAAAGGAGGTATTATAAACATCGCTCCCGTCCCGCTCCGGAATGCTCCCGCCAACTACATAAATTTCATTTTCCTGAGCAGCTTGTGAAATTGCCGTGTAACTCTCGCCGCCTGCCTCTTCCGCATAATCAGCAAAATAATCGTTTGAGTAGGGACAATTAAACATTTCCGGTAGCACGGCAAGATCAGCGCCTGAGGCTTTTGCGCCGTGCACAAAACTTTTCATCTTTTCCAGATTTTTTTGCTTATCAAAGTCCACGCCCATCTGAATTATAGCCACTTTCATGGAAATTCCCCCCTTGAGGTTTTTGATTGCATCATAGTAGTATGGCTCGACTTTTCTATGAAAAGTCTTATTGCACATTCGGAAACGGAACTCCTCACTACACTCTGAGCTCCTTTTTATGTGCACAGTATATCATAATTTTACTCGCAATAGGCAAGAATAATCATTAATATAGTGAGTTAACTTTAAAATTCTCACACGAAGGATTAACTTTTCGATTATATAGTCGACTATAACGACCAAGGAGGCAATTTATGAAAAACAATGGATATATCTACACCGACATGGCTGTAGAGCTTAGGGACATCGCACTGAGCGAGTCAGAATCACAAGCAATCGACGGCGTAGAGTCAGACGAGTATGATGTCTTTGACATACATGTCACATGGGTCAAAGTCACAAACAAAAACGGTGAAAACGCCATCGGCAAACCCATGGGAAACTATATAACCATAGAGTCCCCTGCTCTGCGCGAGGGTGATATCGATGCGCATGAAGATGCCATAAAAGTTATGGTTGAAATCATCGGAAAAATCCATAACCTCGAAAAAAATCAGACCGCGCTCGTCATTGGCCTTGGAAACTGGAATGTTTCCCCTGATGCGCTTGGCCCTAAAGTAGTCTCCAAGCTTCTTGTTACACGCCATATAAAGGAAACTTTGCCGGACGCACTTTGTGACAATGTGCGCCCGGTAGCAGCGCTATCTCCCGGAGTCATGGGGCTTACAGGCATAGAAACTTCAGAGACGGTGGCCGGCATCGTTGAAAGAATCAAGCCTGATCTGGTAATCGCCATAGACGCGCTGGCATCAAGGAGCACAAGCCGCATAAACTCCACTATACAGATTGCGGATACAGGCATAACCCCCGGCGGCGGCGTTGGCAACAAGCGAAGAGCGCTTAACGAAGAAACTCTGGGCGTCAAGGTTATATCTATAGGCGTACCTACAGTTGTGGATGCCGCCACTTTAACAAATGATAGCCTCGACACCATCATCGAGCAAATGATAGCCTCTTCCGGCTCCGGCGGCGCATTCTACTCCATGCTGCAAGACCTGTCCGGCGAAGAAAAATACGGCATGATCGCAGAAACACTGGGGCCGTATGGCGGAAATATGTTTGTCACGCCTAAAAATGTTGATATGGTAATAGACAGACTTTCAAATATCATCGCCAATGCATTGAATATATCGCTGCATCCGGGGCTGCATAGGGATGATATAAACAGATATATATACTAAAAAAATAATTTTGCAAGGCCGGGGACAAAACACCTCGGCTTTTTCTGTTTTTCAACTATAAATATTTTTTCTAACCTCATGCAACCAACCAAATTATTCGCTGTCTATATAAACAAGAGGCAAAATACACGAACATATATGGAGGTAGTTTATGTTTCAATTAATTTCAGACGGCGGATGCGACTTTACCAAAGAAGAAGCACAGCAGCATAATGTTGATATTATACCATTCTATCTGTCATTTGACCAAGAGACACACCTAAAAGAAGGCGTGGACATAACCAAAGAAGAGTACTTTAAGCGCTTAAAAGAGAATAAAAATCTTTTCCCAAAAACATCACAGCCCAATCCTCAGGACTATATGGACGCCTACTCACCACATCTGGAAGCCGGAAAAGATATAATCTCATTGACCATATCTTCCAAGCTTAGCGGTACATATAACAGCGCAACACTTGCTGCCAGTATGCTGGAAGACGATTATCCGGATAGAACAATAATAGTAATCGATTCTTTGAATTGTGCTGTAGGCCAAGGTCTTATTCTGAGAGAACTAATCAAAATGCGTGACAAGAGCTACTCAATATCCAAAGCAGCTGAGCTTGCGGAAAAAGTTATTAAAACCACGAACATATATTTTTCGCTGGATAGCCTGGAGTATCTGAAGCGCGGCGGCAGAGTCGGCCCAACGACTGCATTGGTTGGAGGCGTTTTAGGCCTGCGGCCTGTTTTACACCTTGTAAATGGTGCGGTTGAGCAGCTTGACAGCGTGCCCGGGAAGAAGAAAGTTCTCAAATTGATGGAAGAAGGCATTGTGGCTGCTCTAAGAGATGAAACAGAAGATATAGCCCTCTGTGTCGGCCACATCCTAAGCAAAGATGATGCCATGGCATTTAAAACAAATTTAGAAAACGAGCTGAACATAAAAATCAACACGCCTTTAACGGAAGTTGGCGCAACAATAGGTACACACGCAGGGCCGGGAGCATTAGCGGTTGCCTACTGCAAAAAGCATGATTCTTTAGAAAAATAGAGGAGTGGGAAATATGAATAATTGGTTTATACTCGCGCAAGTTTTAGGCATAATCACAATCATCTTTGAATTTTCTTCATACCAAATAAAAAATAAATCCAAATATTTTCTTACCACGGGCATTGGCAGCTTCTTTTGGTTAGCAATGTTCTTCTCCATTGGCATGGCAACAGGCATGGACACGCAACTATCACTGATGGTCGCCGCATCGTACAGTACTGTACGCAACCTGGTATTTTGGAAAATTTTTGCCAAAAACACGCCCCAAAGCAAAGAATTCGGGCTTAACTTCCTGCTTGTGATGATAGGCGTCGCCCTTATTGCCGGCACTCTCTCAATCATTAATTCGCCTGAGCAAGTTAGATGGCTGCATACACTTGGAATGATCGCAGCTTTAAGCTTTGTAATAGGCCAATATCTCCCCGGCGTTCACTACGTGCGCATAACAGTTACTTTTTACGCTCTTATAGTAATACTCACACAAACCCCGCTCAACATTCTATACGGCGACTTCCGCTGGAACATTATGGGAATTTTGATAGAGGTTGCTAAAATTGCATCTGTGATTATCTTCTATATACGCTTTGCAAAAGACCCCAAGAAGCCGCAGTTGCAGTTTGCTAAGCCATAAATCTGTCACAAGAGTGTTTTTTTGACTTTAATTAACAATTATCCCCATACATAAATTTGTCGTTAATGAAAAGGGGCTGTCTCATTAAACGCTTATGCTGAATAGTTATACATCATTATTATGCAATTGCGGACGACCGGGGCGATCGTCCCTACGAAAACCCCAGAATGCTTGGGTGTAGGGACGGTCGCCCTCGACCGCCCGCAAGCTTATAATAGATGATGCCATGCGTATTATTCACATAGCTAACTTAATGAGACAGCTCCTTTGTTTATCCATAAGCAACACACATTCGTTGTGCATTGAAACTGCCTGTTATATACTTATTTTACAAACCGCTTCTTCATCAATAACACGTCCATCTTCCACAAAGCCGCATGCAGCAAAGGTTCTCTTTGAAGCGATATTTTCAGGAACATATGAAGAAAAACACCAGCTCGCATCGCCAAGGTATTTCAACTTGACCTTTTCCATCGCAAGACGAAGGATTTCTTTACCAAGCCCCTTGCCCTGATGGTCCTTATCCACAAAAAGCCGCATGATATAATAACATGGCTCATCCAAATAAACTTCAAATACACTGTTATAATCAGGGTACATATAGGCAATCATAACAAGCCCGACCATCTTGCCATCTTTATATACAGCATATGGATTAACCCGGCTGCCTTCGCCCTTTTCAGCGTATTTTTTGTTTATATCATATGATTCTGCCAGGCTCACCGAATTTGGCGCAACAAATTCATATTGTTCTTCAGTAACGCTCAAATGTACACATTCTACCATCTCTTTATCCAAAATAGATATTGGTTTTAGTTCAATCATAATCAGCTCCTCCATTATATCGCAAAACGAACGATAATATCTTCACACTCGTCATGACCTATATCTGCCCAATCAAGGTCGGTTTTGACAAATCTCATGCTCTCAAAAAGCTCTGCCATGTCCTTTTCATCGGGATGATATACGGCAAAAACAGCCGCAGCTTCCCCAAAAGGTTTCATGCGAATTTCATCAAGCAAGAGTGTGACAGCCGCCTTTTCATATCCCAAGCCCACATAATCTCTGTCAATCATAAAGGGCGCTATACGATAGCAAACTTCTTTGAAAACAGGGGAGTTTGTATAGTAAATATAGGTAATAAGCCCAACCATTTTGCCATTGGCATAAATAGCACGGCTCTCCCGCGGCATGAGATTTCTGCGGCTATACTCAAAAGTATAAGCCAGAATTATTGCATTAGATGTCACATAATCCTCCCGCTCTTTCGGAACAGTGAGGGCTATACAGTCTTTGGCTTCTTCGTCTAATAGTGTAATTTTTCTTAGCTCTATCATGCTAATATCTCCTCGTGAATTTTCGGATTTTATTATTGCGTTATTGCCGTCAACAGCGGCAAAGGCTTTGTCTTTTAGCCCTCGGCAGGGCCCACGAAGGTTATGCAACGCCTAACCGTCAGAGTGGGTCACACACTCCTATGGAGGGTGTGAGAAGTGTCGCCGCCGGCACCATTTACCCCTGTGCCGATCAACAAAATACCGGCAGAGATTTGAGAACATACTCATCAATTTTACCACAACCAAGGCGGCAAAGTAAACAGCCCATCTGCTTAGCTCTTGTCTAAAAAAGTGCTATGGATATCATCCTCATGCGTAATTATCAATTTACTTATCCCATCAGCTATAAGTTCATCAATTGTTCTTCCGGTCACATTTGAAATATGCTCCAGCCATTTATGGGTTACATCATCAAACTCAATTGTGTATTGTTTCATAAGTCTATCTCCCTTTCCGTTTCGGACCTTATATGTCCCAATATTAACATGAAAATATAAGATAATCAATTGGAATATATAAGTTCCAAAAAGGTTGGGGTGGAATATATGGCAAATAGACTGAAGCAAGATATTTCTATTGGACTAAACATGAAAAAATATCGAGTGAAAGCAAAGATGTCACAAGAAAATGTTGCAGCAAAGTTGCAAGTTAGAGGACTGGACATAAGCAGGGAAATCATATCACGAATGGAGTTAGGCAAGTACAATGTCCGGGTTAGTGTGTTGCTTGCATTATCAGAGATATACCGAGTGCCCATCCAAGACTTTTTCGCAGATTTAGAGCTCTATGAGTGAGTAACGCGTTCTCAACATTATTCATGATAAAACATAAGAGGCCAAAACCATGAACCCACCACAATACTCAAAAACCGAACTTGAAGAGGCGCACCGCGCTTTGCTATCCACACTAAACAAGTGTGAGAAAATAGACCTTATAAAACAAAACACGCAGCAGCGTACACTACTAGAGCGCCGCATTGCTGCGTTGAAAGTTGCGTTGGCGTTAATTGAGCGTGAGCTTGGCAAATGCTAGAAGTACCTTATCTCATATTTGACCGTTTACATCGACCGTACATACTCAACCAACGCCGTAATCGACTCCTTATCCGTAAAGTCTATTTTAGTACCATATGTTTCTAGCAGCAAGTGGTCGTCGTCTGTGCGCTCTGCAACAGGTGCCTTTTCTGTCAGCTTCTTCATAGCTGCCATCATGACCCTATGAACAGTGCTCAACTTCCCATAGTCTATGCCACCGCGCAAATGAAACACTTTTATCTGCTCCTGCTGCTCAGGCGTAAAGTTTTTACTTAATATCTCAGAAAAATCGGTCAGCTCCGGATTTGCAAGTCCCACTGTAAACACAACAAGCGATTTACAGGGGTTTTTCGCCACAAGCTTGGACCCGGCAACCCCACCCGCATACAGCCCGCCGCCGTACACTATGATATCATACTCCATTAATTGCTCCGGGCGTACGCCGGGCTCTTCAAAAAGCTCAGCCCCCAACTCCTCTGAAATCCATTTAGCGTACCGTCTCGTCGTTCCGTAATGAGATTTATATATAACAGCAACTTTACTCATTCTTCCACCTCCCGGGGAGTATAGATATTTTTTCATCAAAAAACAAGCTCAAATTCAACTTCATGCAAAATCGGAATGCCATCAATGCCAAAAATCGTTTCATCGCCCATACCTTTTAGCTTTTGAGTAATCTTAAAAGCATTTGTATGTACTGCTTTGAGTGAAAATCCTCGCTTTTGATAATAGCGAATAGCGGGAGCATTGTCATTAGTCGTAATAAGCCATACACGCCTGCAACCATGCTCTTTGACAGCTTCCACAACGGCCTTTAGCAACCCCGACCCTACTCCGATATTTTCCCTCAAGCTAAATAACACCGCAATTTCACACTCACCATTTTTTATCTGATATAAAATAGCACCTATCAACTCGCCATCATCATGCGCAATAAAACCCGGCAAGTTAACTACATCAATAGCACTGCCTCTGGTAATTACAGGCAAACCCCACTGTTTTCTAATGTGCTCATTTACTTCTTCGCGGTGCTTACTGCTTTCCAAGCTCAGAAATTCCATCAATACACTCCCGTTCTTACTTCCCAACGGCCGCCTTGCCCCTCCATCTTCCGCTCCTATAATATATATACGCGAAAGTGCCGCAAAGCGCCCAGCCCACAGGGATAGACCATGCTATAGCTTCCAGACCCCAGTCAAAACCAAGAACAAGCACATGCGCCAAAGTAGCGCGTATACTGAGGCTTGTTATAGTGAGCGCCATAACAATTACTTGGTCGCCAACCCCTCTGAAAAAGCCATTGAAAGCAAAGAATATACCGAATAAAACAGAAAACATCGAAATTATAGAAAGATACAGCGCGCCCTCACGAATAATCCCGGCAGCGTGTATATCATCCGGAGCCACAAACAACCTCATCAAATCAGGGCTGAAAATCAGAAGTATAGCAGATGCAACGCCCCCTATAATCAACACAAGTTTTATACCGCTTCTGAGGCCTTCCTTAGCCCGCTCCTCGTTGCCTGCACCTATATTTTGTCCCACGAATGTTGAAATTGCTATATTAATATTAGCAAGAGGCATCATCGCGAAGTTCTCGACTCTGGTGCCCACCGAGAATCCTGCTACCGCAACCGCACCAAGCAGATTCACCAGTCTCATTATGGTGAGAGTGGCTAAGCTCGTAATGGAGAGCTGAATCGATGCCGGGATTCCATATGTAAGAATCAGCTTGAATATGGCTTTATCAAACCTAATATCGCTCAAGCGAAGCCTAAGCTGAGGAATTTTCCTCTCAGCGATAGCAATACATGCCCCCAAAGCAAGTGTCTGGGATACTATAGTTGCAAGGCCAACACCGGCAATGCCCCAGCCGAACACCATGATAAACACAATATTTAGTATTACGTTGAGTACCGCGGAAATCGAAAGTATAATAAGCGGGCTTTTTGAATCCCCCAAAGCACGCATATATGCCATATACACATTAAGATAAATCGGGAATGTAACTCCAGCCATCAATATACGAAAATAAACTTTTGCGTCATAAAAAATAATATCTTCAACGCCAAGAAGCCTAAGCATTGGTCCCGCGCCCAAAACACCAAGCACAGTCAGAATGATTGAAAGCCCTGCCATTGCTATTAAGCTGGTGGCAACGGTTTTTTTAAGCTCTTCCTCTTTTTTTGCTCCAAAAAACTGGCTTATAACTATCGATGCGCCCGTGGCAAGCCCAATCAGTATCGCAATTAAAAATTGAATAACAACCACAGTCGATCCGATTGCCGCCAGCGCTGTGCCGCCTATGAATCGCCCGACAATCGCCATATCCGCTATCGAGAAAAGATTTTGCAAAAGATTTCCCAACAAAAGCGGCACTGAAAATATCAGCATCTGCTTCATGGGATTGCCGGAAGTAAAATCAATCAAGTTTATCCCGCCTTTCGAGGTTTATGGTTTTCTCAAATACATACTCCAGTAGTATATAGCTATTTTGAAATAAACGCAATACGAAAGCACCTACATTGATAGAATATTGGTTGGTAATATGATATACTATGCAAATAAACTACAAAGGATATTAGCTCATGAAAATGCACAAAGATGAAATCGAAATTAACGAGGAAATTGTCAAGAGACTTATATGTGAGCAATTCCCGCAGCTTAGTAATTTGCCTGTATATAAGATTAACTCAATGGGAACCGTTAATGCAATTTACAAGCTCGGCGAAAAATATTGCATTCGTTTGCCGCGCCTTAATTGGGCAGTAGAGTCTTTAAATCGTGAAATCCAAATCTTATCTTTCGTCTCAAAAAATGTTACGCTTGCCGTACCAGAGGTCATTAATATAGGTAAACCAAATGAGGATTACCCA
>Ga0123355_10001439_pt1 | contig 33129 bp, 33 predicted proteins | sample TergutEmb28metaG_3_FD_89872 | JGI IMG/M metagenome (GOLD analysis project Ga0123355, IMG submission 89872) | Embiratermes neotenicus P1 segment gut microbial communities from Petit-Saut dam, French Guiana - Emb289 P1 | ecosystem: Host-associated > Arthropoda: Insects > Digestive system > Gut ...
AGAATCGCAAAGCGATTGTGCGAACGCGCGGCTCCACGGTTTGCCTGTGGCAAACTGGCACTACGTGCCACTTTTGCGTAGCAAAAGCGTCAAAGGCGCGTTCTTCGGCGACAGACGGGACTGATTTCGAATTAATACGCTATAGCATGCAAAAAACCGGCAACGACTTGTAGGTCATTACCGGTTTTATTATTGTTAACATGTAAAGATAGTAGGTTTATGCACAGGCGGTAAGAAGACTATATGGCTTTCAGTTTCTCAAACTTTTCATCATAGTAGCGGTGCTTAGTTGTTTGGTTTTCACTAAGGCCCTGAACTGTCTCTGCCATGTCGACAATAATGAACTTTGTGTCAGACAACTCTTTCTTGATTTGTTGGATGTCGGCTTTCATGCCGGCTTGTTCAGCTTTGATTTGCTGGATGTCGGCTTTCATGCTGGCTTGTTCTGCTTTGATTTGTTGGATGTCGGCTTTCATGTCGGCTTGCTCAGCTTTCAATTGCTGGATGTCTACCTTCATAGTGGCGACATCTGTCTTGAGTTTAGCGACATCTAACTTAAGTTCGGCGACATCTAACTTAAGTTCGGCGACATCCGCCCTCAATGTAGCTACATCGGAAACTAAGACCTCTAGCAACGATAGGATTTTTTCTTCGTTATTCATCTATGTCCTCCTTGCGACCCAGTGTTCTTATGCTGTATGTTTTACATTATAAAGTCAAACAACTGGCTACGCAAAAACAGATAGTATCTTGCTACTTAGTACCGGCGATACAAACCGATTACCTTACCCAGGATATCGCATTCCTTTGTGAGTATTGGCTTGAAGCTACTGTTTGCTGGGTCTAGGCGGATAAACTCGCCGTCTCGGTAGAAGGTTTTTACTGTGGCTGAGTCGTCTAGTAATGCGATTACTATGTCACCGTCTGTTGCGTCTTGTTGCTGGCGCACTAGAACTAGGTCGCCGTCGAAGATACCCTCATCCATCATGCTGTCGCCTTTTACGTGTAGCATGTAGCAGGTATCGTTTTTTACATAGTCTATTGGGATGGGGAAGGTGTCTTCGATGTTTTCTTCCGCCAGGATGGGGACACCTGCCGCTACACGGCCTACTATTGGCACGTTTACCAGTTCTCTTGAGTTGCCGTAGAAATCTTCTTCAAGGATTACTGTTGAGCGGTTTTTGGTGGCGGTGCGGCGGATATAGCCCTTCCTCTCTAGTGTTTCCAGGTGGGCATGGACTGTTGAGGTGGAGCTTAGACCTACCGCGTCGCAAATCTCGCGGACGGTGGGGCCGTATCCGTTTTTCTTAATTTCGGACTTTAGGAAATTGAGGATTAGTTGTTGTTTTGCTGTCAAATTGTTTGCCATTTTAGTGCCTCCTTATTATTGTTCGGCTGTTTTTGATTTTCATTGATTTGGATTGTAACATATTTTTTGCGAGCGTGCAAACATTTGTTCATGATTTGTATTGGTAGTGCTTTGATGGGGAAATGTGGCATCAAATAACCTTTGTCAAAAATGGAAAAACCCCAAATATAGGGGTTTGTGGGGTGTCAGATGCATCGAATGCCTAAACTTGTAAATTAATTTATGCAATGAAAAAATCCTTCACCCTAACCTGTACAGACGAAACACCATTGTAGACATTGGTCTCAATTGTATAGACAACATCCATTGAAAAGCCACCCAGAGGGCGTACTTTTGCGGCCATTACGGCAGAGGCGTAGTCTTGGTTTAGACCAAAGGCTATGCCTTTTAGTTTGCCAACTTGGGTGCTGAAGGTGAAAATTAGTGTGTTTTTGTCGTTTATTATGCGACAGCTTTCTACGAAGAGGTTACGGCTTATGAATAGCGGCTCTTTATTGTCTTTGCCGAAGGGGGCTAGTTTTGTTAGTTCTTCTGATAGTTTTAGTTTGATTTCTGTGGGGGCTATCTCCCGGTCGATGTATATTGCGGGGGTGAAGTCTTCATCTGTTAGGTTGCAGTCTTTGTTTAGGGCTTCTTTTAGGATTGGGATGTTTTCGACCGGCAGGGTTAGGCCGGCAGCCTGGGGGTGGCCGCCAAAGCGGATAAATAGATGGCGATGGGCGTATAGGGCTTCGAATAGGTTATAGCCTTCGATAGAGCGGCCGCTGCCTTTCATTGCGCCGTCCCCTTGGGTTAGGAAAATGGTTGGGTGGCCGGTTGCTTCTTTTATTCTTCCGGCTACTATGCCGGCGATGCTTTCGTGGGTTTGGGTGTCGATTAGGACTAATACCTTGTCTAAGGGCTGGGTTAGGGCGGACATTGCGCGGTCTACGCAGTCTGCTGTTAGGTTTTTTCTGGTGTCATTTAACTCACATAGGGTGGCGGCTTGGTTTATGCGGCTTGCTGGGTCGTCGGTGGTGCTTGCCATCAGCAGGTCTACCGATTGGCTTGCGTGGCCTAGCCGGCCTGTTGCGTTTAGGCATGGGCCTATTACGAAACCTATGGTGAATGTATCGATTGGCTTATCTAGGTAGCCGCGGCTTGCTATTAGGCTGCCTAGGCCGGGGTTTAGTAGTTTATTGGCGTTAAGGCTGGCTAGGCCTTCTTTTGCCAGTATTCTGTTTTCGTCTTTTAGGCTTACTATGTCGCAGATTGTGGCTATTGATGCAAGGGCTAGTAGTTCGTTTTCATCAATTTGTGGGATGCTGGTTTGGGTAGACTCTGATGCTGGTGACTCTGTTTTCGGTGGGATTGATTCGGCTTTTGCTGGAGGTTTTGACGACTTATCATAGGTGTGCTTGATAAAAGCCATGGCCAGTTTATATGTCAAGCCGCCAGCACATAGTTCTTTGAAGGGGTAGCTGCAAGCGGCCTGCTTTGGGTCGATTATTACATCTGCATTTGGGAGGATGTCTTCGCGGCCTGTTTCTGTTTCGGTAAAGCCCGGTTCGTGGTGGTCTACTACTATTACAGTCATGCCTAGCTGTTTTGCGGCGGCGATTTCATCTATTGACGAGATGCCGTTGTCTACGGTTATTAGTAGGCCGCAACCGGCCTTGTGTAGGTGCTCTACTGCTGGGATGTTTAGGCCGTAGCCTTCTTCTATGCGGTGTGGTATGTAATAATCAACATCGGCACCGGCGGCTTTTAGGGTTTTTAGCATGATTACTGTGCTCATTACGCCGTCAACGTCGTAATCGCCGTAGATTACAATTTTTGTGGAGTCTGTAATAGCCTTTGAGATAAGGGTTATGGCCTCGGGTAAGCCTTTCATTGCGTGTGGGTTGTGCATGTTTTCCATGCTTGGGTGTAGGAAGCTGAGGGCGGTTTTTTTTGTGCGTAGCCCGCGATTGGCCATTACATTTGCGGTGATTGGGCTTATGCCAAGCACCTTGGACATTAGGTCTAGGTCTGCGTCGGTTTCTTTTATTATCCAGCGGTTGGTTTTCAATTTTATTTCTCCTTCATTGGTGGCTTAGAAGTTGTGAAGTTGTGCTCATACTTCATACCCTAATTATGTCTCCTGTAATATTGCCGATTGTATCAATTGTCAAAATGCCATATGAGGCCTTGCTTTCGCCACGGGGCTGGCTTAGACTGCCGGGATTCATGAAAAAAACCGACCCATGACTAAACATAGCGGAGATATGGGTATGCCCAAATAGGCAGGCATCCACTTGTTGCTCCGCGGCGTAGTACATAAGTCGGTTGATATTAAAATTTACATTGTGGGTGTGGCCATGCATTAACAAGACCCGCTTTGATATCGGTACACCCAGAGTTAAGACCTTTTGCTTGGGCAGGCTAACAACAAAGTCGCTATTTCCGGCAACCGCAACCATGGTAAGTGCCGGGTATTTTGCTTCGAATTGCAAAAGATCCCTAGCCATATCTCCTAGGTGGACTACGGTGGCAAGCTTGCCATTGTAATGGTCAAGCAGCTTGCGGATGGTGCTTGTGTCCCCGTGGGAGTCGCTAATTACCAGTATCTGATGGTTTGCCATTTGTAATCAGACCTATCATCTTTTGAATTGCCTGGCCTCTGTGGCTGAGTTTGTTTTTTTCGGCCTTTGATAGCTGGGCTAGGGTTTTGTTTGTGGGTGGGTGGAAGAAAATTGGGTCGTACCCGAAACCGCCGTCGCCTGCTGGGGTGTGGGCTATGCGCCCTTCTATTGTGCCTTGGGTTGTGAGGGTTGTGGAGTCGGGCATTAGGCATACAAGTTGGCATATAAAGCGGGCGCTGCGGTTTTCTTCGGGTGTGTTTGCAAGTTTTTCTATGATGCTTTGGTTTTTGATGGGGTAGGGAGTGTCGCGTCCCATGTATAGGGCTGAGTCTACACCCGGCGCACCGTCTAGTGCGTCTATTTCCAGGCCGGAGTCATCGGCTAGTACGGCGAAGTTATATAGCCCTCTGGGGGAGGGTTTGCCCCGTAAGTTATCGAGAAATAAGCGTGCAAGCCAAGGGAATTTAAACTGACGAGGGTCATTGTTTAATTGCCGCAGCATTACTTCTTTTCGTACAAAAGCTGCTGTTTCCTTGGCTTTTTGCGTCGCGTTTTCCAGGAAGGTTGTGCCGTCTTCGGCAGCCTCGAAGCTTAGCCCAAGGTCGGCTAGGGATATAAGCGTAAGCCCAGCGGCCTCGAACATCGGCGCGATTTCCTTGGCCTTGCCTGGGTTATTGGTTGCCAGTAGATATATCATGTTGTGATTTGAGTCAGTGTTAGTGGTTATTTTTGTAGTCATTATTGAGGCTCTATTAGGCCGTACTCGCCGTCGTTGCGCTTGTAGACTACGTTGACCTCGTCTGTCCAGCTATTGCGGAATACATAGAAGTCGTGGTTTAAGAGTTCCATTTCCATAACGGCCTCTTGGGCGTCCATGGGTTTTAGGGCGAAGCGTTTTGTACGGTGGATGATAATTTCCGGGCCTGTGGTGTCTGCTGGGACCTCCATGCCCTCGATGTATAGCAGCTCTTCATTGGTTGCTACACTGCGGCGACGGCGGTCTCTTAGGCGGGTTTTGTATTTCACGACTTGCCTTTCGAGGATGTCTACAGCGTGGTCTAGGCAGTGGCCTACGTCTGGATCAGAAACCTCTGCCCTTAGGATACGCTTGTGCAATGGCACGGATACTTCCATTTTGGTTAGGTGCTTGTTGGTGCCGAAGGTGACATGGACCTCTGCGTTGTCTGGAAGCAATTTCTCCAGCCGGGATAATTTGCGGATTGTACGCTCTTTTAGACCCTCGGTGATGGTCATGTTCTTACCGGTAAATACAAATCGCATAAAAAACCTCCTCGTTTTGTAGTATAGAGATTATATCATAAAAAAACGCCGAAAACAGGCTTTACAGCCGCGCAAATTCCTGTTACATTAGCAGTTGCCCGTGCAAGCTGGGGAAGTAGCGGCTCCCTGTACCATCAACCCGCTATAGTTGGAGTGATGCCCGGCCTGCGGCACTTTCTTTGTAGAGTCTGCCCCAGGTAAGTAGTGTTGACGGTCAAGTCCCGCGCAATATGCCCTTGTGAATCGTGTCAGGTCTGGAAGGAAGCAGCACTAAGCAAGTCAGCGTATGTGCCGTGGGGTAGCTTGGCAAGAGCCAACTGCCTGGGTTACGTTTATGAAGGGGTGACAAAGGCTGGGCGTACGGGCTCTACAAATCCTACGTCGAAACACGTTGAGGCCGAGCAAAAACGCGAGGCAGTAATCGCGTTCTTTGCGACAAACGAAATGCGTGTAGACTTGGATTTGTAGCGTGCTGGCCAGTACCGAGGCGCAAGATACACAGCAAGCGAATCCCCGCCAAAAACGCAAAGCGTGAAGGCAGTATTTTAAGCAAGCCACCAAAACACACGAATCAATAAGACAACATTTTATACAAAACACAAAAACGCATAAAATCCCCCATAATCACAAACCCTAACGTAAAAACGACAGGCGTGAAATAAATCTTGACCCCCCAATACTCACAGCAAGCCCCAAACCTATCCACAACCAGCTGCGGCGGTGTAGTAATCCACCGCAACCGCGTCCTCCTTTTATACAAAAACCAAAACGGAAAGCACATGGGCTGGGTCCTTCCAAAAGGCAACCTAGAGCCAGACGAGACCTACAAAGCCGCCGCCCTACGGGAAGTAAAAGAAGAAAGCGACGTAACAGCCAAAGTACGCACTTATATCGGCAAGACCCAATACTCCTTCTACACCACAAGCGCCCAGCGGCAAAAAATCTCCAAAACCGTACACTGGTACCTAATGACAACCAACTCCTTCGACTGCAAGCCTCAGGCCGAAGAATATTTTGCGGACGTAGGCTTTTACAAACAACACGAGGCCTACCACTTATTAAAGTTCCACGACGAGCGACAAATAATGCGCCAAGCCTTTGCACAGTACAGGGCGTGCGCAAAGATAAACTTAGGCAAAAGTGCCAACATAGAAAGGGAAGAAAAAAATGTACAGACTAACAGAGTGTAAACTTGCCCAGAAAATTAAAGCCAGCGAGAATCGCGGCCTAATAGTTGGCCTAATGATAGGCGTGCTTGTATGCCTATTTGTCATAGGCGCAGTAGTAAAACTTTGCTGGCTGAAGAAAAAATTCGCCTGCCTAGAGTTTGAGCTTGACGAATTTGACGATGAGTTTGAGGACGATGATGACTGCGACTGCGACGAGAATGGTTGCAATTATACCAGTGATAGGGATTTTGTTTAGTTTTTAGTTGTTGGTAGTTGCGCGTATTTGATTAATCATATTATAGGCAAGGCCTAGTGCCCCACGTTTACGAGATGTCTAATCTCTGTGGGGGGCTAGGCCTTTTGTTGTGCTTATCTATAAATATGTTCTTGATTCATTATAAAATAGCAAATTTGCTATTGTGTCAGCATGTCAAATTTGATATATTGAACTTGAACCAAAGAGGGGGGCTAAAATGTACGATGTGATTTTCTACAGCGATAACAGGGGTAGGGAACCCACGGCAGAGTTTATTAGCGAATTAAGACAGAAATCGCTCACTGATAAAAGCGCGAGAATAAATTTTAGTAAGATTGTTGCATATATTGACCTTCTTTGTGAAAAGGGCACAAGAGTAGGGGAGCCTGTCGTTAAGCATCTGCATGGTGATATTTGGGAAATTAGGCCTTTGGACAATAGAATTCTGTTCGCACACTACAAAGGCAACATATATATCCTGCTACACTATTTTACCAAGAAAACCAACAAAACACCTCAAGGCGAGATTACACAGGCGAAACGCAATCTTGCAGACTATATTGAAAGGAATGGAAGATGATGGCTACAAATTGGAAGGATTTTAGGCAAACCCTAAATTTACCCCCCGAGGAAGAAGAGATAATAAACCTTGAAAAATCCGTTATCAGTGCCATTGTAGATGCACGGGAAGAAAGCGGAATGACCCAGAAACAATTGTCCGAACTGTGCGGGTAAAGCAGCCAGTAATCGCACGAATCGAACGCGCTGTGCACTCACCGCAAATAAATAGCATTATAAAAATATTGAAGCCGCTGGGCTACACTCTAGCTGTTATAAAAGAGGATGCAATTGAGCACTAGCATGCGCCTGTAACCCTTGTAAAGAGCGGGCTGTGGAGCTTTTTTGAGTAGCTTTTGACAAAGTTGTCAAAAATGTGGATAACCTTAAAATGCATAGATGGTAAAGGCTCGTACTGTGAAAAAGTGCGAGCCTTTTTGGTTTAAGTTATAGGTAACTACTATAAAAATGTCTACATTTTTGTAGTTCATTTAAACGCGCCTAATTGCCATATTTTATGGGGATTATACCAGAAACTCTACTATATGCAACATTATTTTAGATATAGCTAAGCCTCGACTGCAAAATGAGATGTTTACAAAAATGTAGGCTTTTCTATAAACGCCCGTGCCAAATCCAAGGAGGTAAACTGTACCCCAGAAAGTGCACACCCTCAAAAGGCAAATCCCCCCTGTCCCCTCAACATGGACACGATGAAAGCACGAAATCCAAGAAGGTGGACACCCTGCAAACGGCAAAAGGTATAAGGCGTTAATATGTATTTCGTAGTTAGCAGTGGCACTGTAACGGATGACGTAATCGCGGAATACATCCTAAAGCAAAATGTAGCCGAAGATATGAAATCCGATAACTTTGATATTGATACACTTTTGGCACCCTCAGTCGCAGAGGCAAACCCACCACCTCCCAGGCAGTAGTATTGTGGCGCACTATTTTAAAGAGGAGAGAACTTTATGGAAAAGAAATCAAGAATCAAACAAGTATTATGTTGTTATTTTACACTTATCGTGATATTTGCTTCCGTGTCACTAACTGTACAAGCTAAAGTTCCCGCTGTTGATGAAATTGGTCATGTTGGAGGTGTTTTTGAAGACTTTGTTAGTAGACTGCCACTAGGTATCCCGCTCAATAATGACCTCAGTAACAGCAACTTTTACAGCAGTCCAAGCATAATCCTATTTGGGCGATCTATATGCGGGTGGACGCGAACTGTTTTATCGGGAGTTGATAACATCCTTCATGTATATAACATAGGGAATGAAATTAACTTTATTTACTTTGATATTGATCAACCTGCTCATACTGTAATGGATAACCTACAGTCAAGGAGAGTGACTAGTGACTGGAACGTAATGAGTCATTATTGGAGCGAATATATGAGAGTTTATTCTGGTGGACATGAACTCATGTGGGAATCACTTCGGGCATTAGACCATGTTGGCAGTGTTACACTCCCTTTTATTGTATACACAGATAAAAATGGCAATGGCATTGTTGCTAATCGTCATTATGCTAACACTACAAACGGGCATATTGATTTATCAACTTTATACTATAGCATTTCGAGGGGCTTAGGTCGTTCAATTACCTCGACACCTACTCATACACCTACCCCCATCCCAACTCCTTCTCCAACAACACCAGTGCCGCAGGTTTCGCATTTGGAGCGTCGTATTTTTGAACTTACAAACTTAGAGCGCGCTCAATATAGTTTGCCTGCACTTATTTTGGATTATAGATTGTCTGATGCCGCAAGGGCACACAGTCGTGATTTAGCGGTAAATAATATATTTAGCCATACTGGCTCAGATGGTTCTACGGTGAGTGACAGATTAAGGCGATTTGGAATCTCCTTTTCCGGATGGTCAGAAAACATAAGCGCAGGCAGGGACAGTGCCGAGGCAATTGTCGCAGGATGGATGGCTTCTGCCGGGCACAGGAGTAATATTTTAAATCCCAACCGTACACATATAGGGGTAGGTTTTTATCAGCATACTCCATCGGATTTTACCTTTTATGCAACACAAAAATTTGCAACCGACCTTCAAATAGTGGCAGAACCAACGGTTGGTGCACCTACACCAATTCCGGCAGCAACGCCCACGCCTACACCAGTTCCAACCCCGGTTCCGACTCCAGTTGCCACGCCTATCCCGACACCTATCGCGACTCCTATTCCGCCAACACCTCTACCAACGCCAACACCTATTCCGCCCACGCTCCCAATTAACACAGACCCTCGTGCAATAAATGTAATAGTAAACGGTCAGCTAATCCACTTCCCAGACCAGCAACCAATAATGGTTTATGGGCGTGTATTAGTGCCAGTACGCGGGGTATTCGAGCATATGGGATTTGATGTTTATTGGCATCCAAGCACGCGCATTGCTGACCTTACTAGGAGTGATATTCGTATTGCTATCCGTGCGGATGCTATCCTTTTTAGGGCTAATGAGTTGACTATTACCCCAGATGTTCCGCAACGTATTGTTAATAATCGACTCTTGCTGCCACTTAGAGCCGTAGCAGAGGCGGCTGGTGGCACAGCTTATTGGGATTCAGCAACTCGTACAGCAATTATTACTGGCTAATCAGAGGTGTTGCATCGCAGCTATTGCAAGTTAATTCTTTATATAGAACAGCCCGCATGGCAAATATTCAATCCATGCGGGCTGTTTATATATATGGCTATTCAATTAATTTATGGCAAGTAGTCATCCATGTAGAAATACAAAAACCCACTTTTGATGGGGCAATGGTCAATTGTGTATATTGATGTGGACGCAGTTTGCACTGCTTTGGCATGTCGTCATTTGTCAAGTGCGGCACAAGTTTTATTGCCGTATCCAGCAGTGATGCTGTACTTTTGCCGCTTTTGCTGCCATATAGCGGTAGATATATGATTTGCAATTTGTTTATGCCTATATCAAGAAAAATGCTATGTTAACTTTGTCCCTCGCTCTAGACTATCTCTCACAATCCTAACAAGATACTCGGGTTTTCTAAAGTCACCGTCATGGAAGATTGCTGTTGCCGCAACCAGGGCACTTCTTAGATATGCGGCGTTTTGCTCGAACAACTCACGGTCTAGTGGCAACCCTTTACTTTCTACGAATTGACAGATAAATGTCACCGTTGTACGAGTATTCCCTTCTCTAAATGGATGGATTTTCCACAAGTCTGCCAGGGAGTTTGATAGTGACACGGCCTGTTCGTCTAATGAAAGCGTCTCCCATTGTATGGCATTCATGCTTTGTAGGACAGCGGTTGCTTCTGCTTTAATTGCCTGTGGTTTGGCATATTCGATGGATGTGTACCCCAAAACTGCTTCCTGCTTTTCAATTGGCACAGAACGGGGGTGCCCTGCCCATTCATAGATATCTCCGAAGATACGTGCATGAAACCTACAAAATGTTCAAAGTCATAATTTCCTTGGATTGGATTAACCAACAAGTCATGTATTGCGTTGTGCGAGAACTCAACTTCGGCCTTATCAAGCATTTCTCCGTCTTTTATTCCTAGTTTGTTTTTTTAAACGGCACAATCATCGTATAAATAAGGGTCATGCATGAACAGCATCCTCTGCTGTGGTGTCTACCATGGTGTACTTCTTCACAAGAATCCGCCGAATATCATCGTTTGTAAGTTCGCCTCGTTTTTCTTTTTCTGCAAGTTCTAGGAAATCTTTGGCGGGCTTAATTCCCTCTACTTGAACAATGCCAATTGCATAGTTCCATGCTTTTTCGTTGGAAGTGTTATTTTTCTTCATTGCTTGTTCCCTTCCGTGTTATTTCGTTTACACCTTTTACTCAAAAACATTAATCTGGCACACATATGCGTCAGTGGTGCAGTGTTTTGTACGTTATATTGGCCCTAAAGCCGTAGCTACTGCCTCTGCGCAAGATATCTGAAACCGGGATATTATGTCTCGGTTTTTGCTTGTCAATCCCAGGCGGAAGGTGTTGTCGTTATTATGGCGCAATTGTTCTGGATTATGGCAGCCTAGCAGATTGCAGTAACTTTGGATGCTTAACTCTGCCGGGGTATAGTTTGCAGGTATGCCTTTATGGGCGAGCATTTGCCTTACGGCACAATCTATGGAAATACTATCGGTGCTAGTTAAATGGAGTGTGCCCATCTTGCCTGTGTCTATGCAAAATTTGATGGCATCTGCTACATTTTGTGGTGTGTTTAGGCTCATGTAAAGGTTGCTGTATATTGGGGATTGGCCTGTTAATGCGTCATGTGTCCATTTTTCTACTGTGGCTGCGTCTAGGATTTTGGGGAGGCGGATTATAAGTCCTTTGGGGAACATGGCCTCACAGGTTTCTTTGAACTTGCCGTAATTGCTTATGGGGTATGTGGCCTTGTCTTCGGTGTGCCCGCCTCGGATATCGCCATCGAATACATTGGCTGTGGAGATAAAGATTATATGCGCTTTGGTTTCTTGTATGTGTTTATGGGCGTCTAGCTGTTCTTCAAAGTTGGCGTTTAGGGAGGAGATTATTATGTCTGGGTTTATGGATTTTAGGATTGATTTGAGGCGGGTATTGTCTGCTGTATTGTACTCGTGCCAGTGATTGCTTACGGCGTCTGTGGGTTTATTTTTGTGGAATGTGCCGTGAATCTCGTAGTCGGTTTCACACTTGAGGGTGTGAAATAGGGGATTGCCTACTGTGCCGCTGGCACCTAGAATTAAGATTTTCATGTTGCCTCCCTATGGGGCTTTTATCAGTTGAAACAATTTGTATGATATTGCGGGACTTAAGAATCAAACCGTTGATACTTACCAAATCCACGACATAATTCTATCTTCTTCATCTTTGCCAACTGTCGTTGCTAATCAATAATCAATCCAAATCACTTCATTTTCATATAGTCAACGCCCCACTGATGCATAAAGCGGCATAGTAGGTCGTGTTTATCGTAGAGTCTTGTACTGCAAGTTTCGCCGTATCGGCGTGTTAGTTCGCTTATTGGGATTTCGCGGTTTGCTTTCATGCCGGGGATGGTTTCTTCGTAGTATGCCTTTAGTATTGCGTCTACGCCGTCTTCTTGTAAATTGCCTAGTCGCCACCAGGGGGCTGGCTCTGCTATGTTGGGGTATGCGTCTTGGTCTGCGTTTATTGCAATGCTTTGTATGTTCGTGCTTATATTAGGGGGCGAGTCGTTTGCCAGAAGGGCGTCTAGTAGGGTGTCTTCTGGCTGGCCTAGTAGGTCTAGCCCTTCTCGGCAGATGCCCACGAGGCTTTGGGGTATTTTTGATATGTCGTTTTCTTCTAGGCGTTCGTTTTCTAGAATATAGCCGTTCCCTTCGGGGGACGCGCTGTTTATGAATACTTCAAACTTTTGGCCTATTGCCTCGCAGCGTTTGTGTAGGTCTAAATCGTGGATAAGCCGGGTTAGGGGTTCTAGGTCTTTTAGGCCGCGCTTGGTTAGGAATATCTGAAAGCGCGGGGCGATTCCTGCATCTATTAGTCGTTTTGTTGCAAGTAAATTGTCTTTGAACGCGCCTTTTCTGTTTGTTCCCCAGTCGGTGGTTTCTTCCATTCCGAAGAAAGTAATTTGGCAGGCTTTCGGCTTTAGGGTTGCTGCCCATTTTGCATAGTTTTCATCCCGGGCAAGCCGCCAAATGGATAATAGTTCAAACCTTTGGGCTTGGCCTGGGGAGGATAGCTCTTGCTCTAGTTCCCATAGATTGCGGTAGTCGTCCCGGAAATCTGGCTCGCGCCACCATGTGAAGAGGCCTAGTTTTTTTATGCCTTGGCCATGCCCATTGCGCCAGTTCTTGAATTGACTTGCTATGCTTCTAAAGTCGTCTGTGGTCATATTGCCGTTTTTGTGGCTGCCTAGCCAGCAGTGGCGGCAGCGGTTGGGGCAGCCTGCCATGTCTACTGCTATGTTTAGGCTATCTATGTTTCGGTTAGTGTTCATTAGACTTCTACCTCAATGCGTGGCGTTGATTAAATGTGGTTACTTGCGGTTGTGGGGCACGCATTAAATTCTTGGCTTAATAAGGTGGCAGGCGATTTTCATATATTGGTTGCGGGATTTTTGTCGTCTGAGGGTTTCTTTTTGAAAGAGAATCGTCGCTCGGTACCGGTTAGCAGGCGGTGGATGTTTTCCCGGTGCATGTACCACGCTACTATGCCTAGGGCGATAGTGATTGCTATTACTTCCAAGCCATAGCCGAAGACGGCCATTAGAATGGGGAGCATTAGGGTTATGACCAACGAGGCCAGTGAGATATAACGGGTTGCAAGTATCAGTAAAATGGCGATTACATAGATAATAATAGCGGCGCGCCAGTCCAGCATTAGGATTAGCCCTACGGTGCTGGCTATTCCTTTGCCGCCTCTAAATTTTAGCAGTATCGGGAAGCAGTGGCCTAGCACCGCGCCTATGCCTGCCCATGCGCCTGGTGCCAGGCCATTGGTTGCGTCTGCTAGAAAGCTGCCGCTGCCTTCAAATAGCAAGCTTGCAATAAGGAAGGCCGCTATAGCCTTTGCCATATCGGCTAGAAAAATCCACGCGCCGGTCTTGAAGCCCATCACACGGTTGGCATTGGTGAAGCCGGAGTTTTTGCTGCCGTGCTCGCGGATGTCTATGCCGTGGATTAGTTTGCCTGCGATATACGCACTTTGGATACAGCCAAAAGCGTAGCCTATTAGTAGTGCCAGTAATCTAAACATACCTTCCTCCTTTTGAATGGGGGCACTGCCCCCAAGCCCCCCCGCTGCGGTGGGCAAAGCCCATCCTCGCTTCCTCTCTTGTGCCTTGCGGCACGTCGTTGCGGTCGGTGACGCGCTTCGCGCTTGCGAGCTTCGGCTGTGCAGTTATACGTTTTTCGTTTGCGAGCCTCAACATTGATGGTTTGCTGTGCGATAGCCCAGTTATCTAAGAGTCAACTGACGGAGAAACCTTTGTCAAAAATGGAAAAACCCAGTTTTCCGCGGTTTGTTGGCCTTCTTGCCAGGTGCATGGTTAAAATTTCCAATAAATTCATATCGTCACTCACCACGGTTGCGCACTACAAAGTGCACCGGTGTGCCGGAGAACCCGAAGGCTTCGCGGATTTTGTTCTCTATATATCGCTGGTAGGAAAAGTGCATTAGTTTGCTGTTATTTACAAATAGCACAAAGGTCGGTGGTTTTACCGAGGCCTGGGTTGCGTAATAGATGCGCAGCGGACGGCCTTTGTCTGTTGGGGGGGAGTGCATTGCGGTGGCCTCTATTACTACGTCGTTTAGTACGCCGGTGGAGATGCGCATTGCGTGGTTTTGGTAGACAGAGAAGATTAATTCGAATAGCTTGTGTACGCGCTGGCCGGTTTGGGCGGATATAAAAAGCTTTGGCGCGTAGGACATATATGAGAGGTCTCGCTCTACATCTTCTGTGAATTTCTTCATTGTTTTATCGTCTTTTTCGATTAGGTCCCATTTGTTTACCGCTATTATTGCAGCGCGGCCTCGTTCGTGGGCTATGCCTGCAATTTTTGTGTCTTGCTCGGTTATGCCTTCCTCAGCGTCTATTAGCAGTACACAGACATCACAGCGCTCTACTGCCGCTAGGGTGCGCAGGATGCTGTAACGCTCTACATTTTCTTTTATTCGGCTTTTTTTTCTTAGGCCTGCTGTGTCTATAAAGACATATTCTTGGCCGTCTCGTTGCAGGTGGGTGTCTACCGCGTCACGGGTTGTGCCGGGGATATTGCTTACTATTAGGCGTTCTTCACCTAGGATTTTGTTTATTAGGGATGACTTGCCTACATTGGGCTTGCCGACGATTGCTACTTTTATGCGGGTGTCTTCTTCTTCCTCGCCATCTGAGGTGGGGAAGTGCTTTACTACCTCGTCCAGCATGTCGCCAAGGCCTAGGGCTTGGCCTGCGGAGATTGCTATTGGGTCGCCTATGCCCAGTTCATAGAACTCGTAGATTTCGTTATTTGCCTTTGTTGGGTTGTCTACTTTGTTTACGGCAAGGACTACCGGTTTTGAGACCTTGCGCAGCATGTCGGCTACTTGCAGGTCTGTGTCTACAACGCCTGTTTTAACATCTGTTAGGAAGATTACAACGTCGGCGTTTTCTATTGCGGCCTCGGCCTGTCTAAAGACGTGCTGGTTTAGAATGTCTTCGTTGTCTGGGTCTAGGCCGCCTGTGTCTATTAAAGTGAAATTGTGGTTTAGCCAATCGGCGTCTGCGTATAGGCGGTCTCTTGTTATGCCTGGGGCATCGTCTACTATTGCTATCCTTTCGCCTACTATGCGGTTGAATAGGGTGGACTTGCCTACGTTTGGGCGGCCTACTATTGCTACTATTGGTTTGGGCATTATGGTTTCTCCTTTGGAAACGGATTTCTGCTTTACTATATCATATCTGAGGCGGTGTTGCGCTTATTGAATATGGGTTCTTCCTCTATACTCCCGACCTCCGCATACTATGCGAAATTGTTCCGGGGCAACGCGGTTGCTTATTTCTATCACCCACATCCCGTTGGTCATTGTATCAAGTCCAACCTCGCCGTTGATTACATGGACAACGATAATATTGCCATCTAAGTCTATGCTATCAATGCGATAGGTCTCGGCAGTCCATCCAGTTATATATGGAAGCAGAACCAGGGTGTAATCATTAAAAAATTCTGGAGGCACCCTTAGAATCTCAACAAAATCCATTAAGTTTTCGTCACGCCAGCCCCAACTGTTGGCGTATGGAATCCAAGCATCGTATAGATATTTTTCAAGTTCGTCATAGGATCTAAATGCAAAAGGCTCATTTGGATGGCTATCGGGTAAAATAGACCGTAGTATTTCCAGCCTAATATTAAAGTTGATATGTTTCACTTGTTTAACCGCACCAGCATGATTTTCATCGGTTGCGCTACTTTCATACCCTTGGGTATGCCGAAATAAGGTGTTACTCATTGACACAATAATCCCTGTAATAATCACCATTGTCAAGCATAGCATAACGAATATTGATCTCTTAGTCATTTTCTGCACATCCTATTTTGTTTCATATATTATAATGGCAATCGTGTGTGCCGTAAATGTTATAATGTAACCTAATATTTAAAGACGAATAAATATTTTAAGGATGGTATTGTGAGAAAACAACTAACATGGCGATACAAAGATGAGAATAAAGTCCCTATCTTAAAAGACAGCTTTAACAACCTATTAAATTATTGCTTTAAAGAAGCAACCCTCGTCACATTAAGCGATATGCAGTTTGCCCGAAAGCGGGCAAGTCACTTCATGACACAACTAAAGGGTTGCCACATAGCAACAATACAAACAAGGCGATGGTTTCACATGGATTTTACCACAGCCGATTACACATCAGAGCCACTTCAAGGCTTTACTATCGTTTATTTATATCAAGCTTCAAAAAACGTGAAACGCATAATCAAAAAACATACAGACAACCTTTTTCTTTTGACCAACACAATCAATGGCATGTATGAAATCAGCCCGCATATGCTGGAGGACTTATGCTTTTTTAGGGAAAACAAGCTGCTTCTTGGGACTAGTTCGCATAATTATCACTGCACAATTTATCCGGAGTCTGATGATGAAGTGTATATATTCAAAGAGATCCTTTCGGCAGAAGAGTCGATAGCGTCATTTGAGGTAAATGATGTTGATTGTACCCTTGATATAAACTTGGCTGATTTTGTTATGGGAGGTCATTAATGCATACAGCTTCTAAGTCATACCTTTTCGTTAAGTATCCACATATGACATCCGATAAAAATATCAATTTTAGAGTTTTAGAGGCAGACTATCCGGTATTGTGCAAAGATTTGACTATTGAGAAGGATGATTTTGTCGCTCTAGTAGACTACTGCTTTGCAAATAGTGATTATATTTCATTCAGTGACCCATGGCGCAATTATTACCCAGAAACCTGGCGAACCCGCAAGACCAATGATAAATTTTTTTCCCGTATCAGTGATTCAAAAGTCAGTACATTTGAGACAAGAAAATGGCCTTCGGGCATGACCGTACAAGAAGACGAAGATTTTGCGGGATACAATATAATCCATGTATACAAATGCACGTCTGCGCTGAAAAATTTGCTGTTGGGCTACACAGATAATATTTTCTTTGAAATATATGACAATGAAACGGGAAGGTATATTGTAGACCCAAATATGCCCGACGATATGTGCTTTATACGTGACAATAAGCTTTTATTAAGCACAGTTTCTATTGCCTCGTGTTGTCATGCCTACCCAGGCATAGCCGATGAACTTAAGTTTTTCACAAACTTAGTCGGTGGATATGGCTATTTTCTTGAAGATAATAATTGCGAGTGGAATAATATTTTGATAGATTTTTCTGGGTCGCGTCTATAAGGCGGTATTCGAAACGGAGGGGTTTCTATATTGCTTCAATGTTGCCTCAATTATGTTGCTTCTATGTTGCGCTAATAATAAGCGCGGTACCAAGATAGCTGCCCATATCTACCCAGTAGAAAACGGCTAAGCTGCCGCCGGGTAGGCTTACATATGCATTGATATAAAACATATCAAAGCCCAAGGCTTCCCAGTCTGTGGATGAGGGGAGGCTTACGTTGCTTGCATCGCTTATCTGCCCGGTTTGCAGGTTTATTTCTCTTATTTCGTTGTCTGTTTCAATGAAAAACCTGTTGCCGTCTATGTGTAGTGTGCTCCAGCCTATTTCATGTTCGCCTACTTGCTGGCCTTGGGGGTTAAATATCGTTACCCTGTCGTAATCTATTCCGTGAAAAATGGCAATAACGCTGCCGTCAGGTGCGATTGACGAGGTCATTGGTGGCCACATATCTTGGATGGGTATCTCGAATCGAGTTGCCACGTGGTTGCCTCTTGCGTCGTATTCTTTTAACCATATTGTTGTATCAAGTTCAAAGCCTTCTCCCCAGACAAGCACAAGGAAATTGCCCCCTTGGGTAAAGCTGATATCGCCTACCCGCAGCCAGCAGTCTGTTGGCCATTCTATAGTTGTTGTACGGCTTGTTTGGCCAGTTTCGTCTACCTGGTGTATTACAATTGATTGGTTGTTCCAGGTGCCGGATACATACCAATAATAGATATTGCCATTATGGGCTGTTGCGCCGTCTATATGGTGGTCTAGTGTGAAGATAGCGCGTGGGTCTGGGTCTCGCCATCTGGCTTGGGTGATGCTTATTTCTTCAATTTCGCAAAGAGGGGCTATGCCTGGGGGGGATAGAATATTTATATTTGTGCGGTTTGTATCGTGATTTCGGGTGAATACGGCAACGCGCCCGTCTGGGAAGGTGGCTGGGGTGTCGTTAAAGACACTGATTTCGCTGCGCCAGGGCATATCGTAGGATGCGGCGGGTTCCAATGTTGCTGTGGCTGGGTTAATTTCGTATAGGTCGTCATTTGGCCTGGAACCAAAGAATAAGACCCTATTGTCGCTGGTTTCGAATAGTCGCCCCCAGTCGGTTTCTAGGGTGTGTGCTAGGTTGTTTTGTGGGTCAAATATATAGATTAATTCGTAAGCCCAGTCTGCTGTCCAGGCGTGGACTATTAGGTTGCCGCATTTCATAAAAACCGCGCCTATAACGGAGGCTATACGCTGGGAGTTTGCCTCTATGCCTGTTAATTCTCGGCTGGATAGGCGGTTACCGTTTCTGTCGTATTCTAGTACAACCAAGTCTACATAGTGGCCAAAATAGTTATATTGCCATCTGTCTATACCAATCAGAAGTTGAAAATTGCCGGCCTCGCTTATGCCAAAACCATAGAGCCAGCCTTCCAGATTTTCCAGCAAAATAAGCTGCTGTACCTGGCCTGTGCTGCTTATACGCTCTATTGCGGCCCTGTGGCCTGTTTCGGCGGTAAAGCTTCCTACAAACAGTTCCTCGGCAAAATATACCCAGTTATCACGGGATACTGTGCCTCTTATAGTGCGCCCGGCTATGTGTATGTGCTGGTTGTTCCAGGCATTGATGTTCATGACACCGGCTGGCCTACTTTTTGTTATGCCGGTTAGTGGGCATCTTTGAAGGTAGTATTGGGTGTGTATGGGGTACTGATGGTTTTCTCGGTAGTTGTCTCTCCCGGTTTCTTCGCAGTAGCTGTTTTGGTACTGTGCTTGCTGATATGGTTCCAAATATGGTTCCGAATATGGTTCATAGGCACTGTTAGGCTGGCGAAGCCTTGTAACCAGTAGAGATACTACCGCAATGATTATTACGAATGCGACGCCTAGGAATAATAAATCGTGGCGTTTAGTGTTATCGTAGTTGTATGTAAAGTTATTGTTTTCAGAATTTATCATGTGCTTTCCTCCGCATAATTTGCGTTATATGAAGATTTATGTAGTGTCAGATTAAGGGGCACCCTTTGATTCACATATTATATGGCAAACGAGTGTGCTGTAGATGTTATAATATAACCTACAGCTAGGCAACAGTTACCTGTGCAAATATTAATAATATGATGTAAATTCTCGCTTGAAAGGACTACTTATGCTTAAAACCATACGCAAAACAATTAAAAAGCACGATATGCTTACCCTGGGTGATGGCGTAGTTGTTGGCCTATCTGGCGGGGTTGACTCAGTTACATTACTTGCGACATTGCTTGCAATAAAAGACGAGCTTGACCTTGAGGTTTACGCAATTCATATTAATCACAATTTGCGTAGTGATGCTGCGAAAGCCGATGAGGCCTTTGTCCGGCTTTTATGCGAAAGCCTTGGGGTACCCCTTCTTGTTTTTTCGGTGGACGTTACCGGGTTTGCCCAGGAGAAAAAACTTAGCACAGAGGAAGCGGGGCGCGTATTGCGATATAAGTATCTGCGCTTAGGACTTGAAAAGTTTAACGCGCAAAAAATCGCAGTTGGGCACAACATGGACGATAATGCAGAGACTGTACTGCTTAACCTTTTCCGCGGAACCGGGCTTAAGGGCCTATGTGGGATACCGCCAACAAACGGGCAGATTATCCGTCCGCTGATTGATATTAACCGCAAGGAAATTGAGGCCTACGCCACCGAAAACGGCCTTGCCTTTGTCACAGATGAAACCAATGCGACCTTGGACTATAGCCGCAACTATGTCCGTAATGAGATTATCCCGGCTATTTGCAAGCAGTTTGGCCAAAAGGTACCGGATGCAATTGCAAGGATGTCCCAGTTGCTGCGGGCAGATGAGGACGCACTTGCCGTAGCGGCAGAAGATGCGTATAAAATGCTAATACCGGCCACCGCTGATAATATATGCAAAACGCCGTTACCGTCTGTCACAAGCAATTCACATGTTGACCCACCAACAACCGCTACTATGCGAAATTGTAGTTGCGGCCACTCCGATATTTCAAACACACCCTGCACGCCACAAGAGATTATTTTCCCAATAGATAACCTGCTATCTTATCCCCCCGCTATTTCCAGCCGCGTAATCCGCCAAGCAATAAGCACCTTGCGCGGCAACAACGCCCTACATGACATCCAGTCTAATCACATAGACTCAATAATAGACCTAGCCCAAGGCCGCACCGGCAGGGAAGTCTCACTACCGGGCCTAAAAGCCCGCCGCCAGTATACAAGCTTAATAATCTACAGGCCCGAATATTGCCAAGTGTTGACACATACAAGCTGCCACCCTCTCCACCCCAATACCCCAGTTACTACCCCCAAAGTTACCGTTGTCTTAAATTTGCACATGCCGCAAAATCTTGACGAAACGCACTGTACGCACGCCTTCGATTATGGTAAGGTAAAACAGCCATTGGTTTTGCGCACCCGCAGGCCGGGGGATATAATCACCTTTGCAAGCGGCACAAAAAAGCTGCAAGATTACTTTACAGACACCAAAACCCCACGAAACAAACGGGATGAAATCCCACTGCTTGCAGATGGCAGCCAAATACTATGGATAATGGACAAGCACAACCGCACAAACACAGCGTACCAGCCAACTAGCAGCAAAATCTGCTGGGTAACTGTAAAACGTAAACGGTAAAGCATAAACTGTAAAACATATCAGCCTCACATAATGGATGGGGCCGGAAAAGGGGCAAAAATGACAAAAATGACAAAAAAGGAACGAATCGAGCCAATGATTTCAGCCGCCGAAATCGAAAATCGCGTTTCGGAAATGGCCGACCAAATCAACAGGGACTACGCAGGCAAGGAAATCCTGCTACTTGGCACTATGAAGGGCGCGTATATCTTTATGGCCGACCTTTCACGGAAGCTGACCCTTCCAACAGAGATTGACCATCTTAAAGTCTCAAGCTATGGCGACTCTACCTCCCCAATCTCCCAAGTGGCATTCGACCACCGCCCCACAACAGACCTTTCCGGGAAGCATGTAATCCTAGTTGAAGATATTGTAGATACCGGCCATACTTTGGCGTATTTAAGGCGATACTTAGAAGATAAAAACCTGGCAAGCCTTAGCGTCTGCGCTTTGCTGGACAAGCCAAGCCGCAGAGAGGCAGAGCTGCCCGATAGCGAGTATATTGGCTTTGCAATCCCGGATAAATTTGTGGTAGGCTATGGCTTGGACTATGCCCAGCGGTATCGCAACCTGCCATATGTTGGCGAGGTCGTTTTTGAGTAATAGTAGGTTTGTTCAATTTGGAGGAAGCCGTTAAGCTGCTTAAAACGGGGTTTTTCTCCAAATGACAAAAGCATTTAGATTGGTTTAGAAGCTATGCTTCGTAACCGGTACAACGACCGTTCCTCGTAAGATGTTATAAGCCTTGCCGAAAAATGCTTGAAGCGTTGCATATTTTCGGCAAGACTACAAGCACCAGCAAGAAGGCTGGACGCCCGAAGGGCGGCTTTCGCGTAGCGAAAGTGCTGAAACATCTAACTGCGGTACGGCGTATTATTAAAACATTAAGGTAAGGTGAACAAGTGGCAAAGCACAGACACATTAAAAACATCAGCGTCTTCTTCCTGCTGGTGGCAATACTTCTAATGTTTAGTATGATAAGAAACCTAACAAACGACCAAGATGATGAGGAGCCATTCACATACGCCCATCTGCTGCAAGCCCTGGAAGACGGGGAGGTAGAAAGTATAACCCTCACCCCTTCGATTGAGGTGCCCAATGTCGGCGAGGCCGAGGTAAAAGTCGTAGGCGTAAGAGAGCCTCATACGGTATACATCCCTAATATCTCAGGCTTTGAAGAATTTCTGCGCCAGGTATGGGAAACCCAACCCGAGGTAGGCCTCTACTTCAACCCGCCAAGACGGCCAAGTGTATGGATACAAGCATTGCCCTTTGTGCTGGTCTTTGGCGGCTCGCTAATCGTCCTTATGCTGGTGCTTAGGCATATGCAAGGTGGCGGAATGGGCGGAGGCCGGGGGCCAAGCTTTGGCCGAAGCCGCGCCCGTGTAAGCTTCTTGGACAAGCGCAAAGTAAACTTCGCGCAAGTTGCGGGCCTTGACGAAGAAAAAGAAGAAATGTCCGAAATCGTAAGCTTCCTAAAGGCACCCCAAAAATACAGCGACCTAGGCGCACGTATCCCAAAAGGCGTGCTACTAGTAGGCCCGCCGGGTACAGGTAAAACCTTCCTAGCCCGTGCCGTCGCTGGCGAGGCCAATGTTCCTTTCTATAGCATATCCGGCTCGGACTTTGTAGAGCTGTATGTAGGTGTCGGCGCGTCCAGGGTACGCGACCTTTTCGAGCAGGCAAAACGCACCGCGCCAAGCCTAATTATCATAGACGAAGTAGACGCGGTAGGCCGCCGCAGAGGCGCAGGCCTAGGAGGCGGCCACGACGAACGCGAGCAAACCCTAAACCAGCTACTGGTAGAAATGGACGGCTTTGCCGCCAACGAAGGCGTAATAGTAATTGCCGCAACCAACCGCCCAGATATCCTAGACCCAGCTTTGTTGCGTCCAGGCCGTTTCGACAGGCGCATAGTAGTAAACCCGCCGGATGTCAAAGGCCGCGAGGCAGTTTTAAGCGTTCACGTAGAAGATAAAAAACTAGACATGGACGTCGACCTAAAAGTAGTAGCCCAAACCACCGCGGGCTTCACCCCGGCAGATCTAGAAAACCTAATGAACGAATCCGCCCTATTAGCCGCAAGGGACGACAAGTCCGCAATTGACATGGAATCCATCCGCAAGGCCTTTATCAAAGTAGTAGTAGGCACAGAGAAAAAAAGCCGCGTAATAACAGAAAAAGAACGCCGCATAACAGCCTACCACGAAGCAGGCCACGCAATCTGTCACGAAGTAATGCCCGACTTAGACGCAACCTATATGATTTCAATAATCCCAACAGGCCGCGCCGGTGGCTATGTAATGTCCCTTCCAAGCGAAGACAAGGCCTACCACAGCAAACGCTTTATGGAGCAACATATAGTTTCACTACTTGGCGGCCGCGCAGCCGAGGCACTTGTCCTTGGGGATATAACAAGCGGTGCCGCCAATGATATCGAGCGCGCAACAGGCATTGCCCGCAATATGGTTGTAAAGTTTGGCATGAGTGATACCCTAGGCCCAATCCAATTTGGCAACGACAATGAAGAGGTCTTTATAGGCCGCGATTTGCACCACACCCGCAACTACAGCGAAGAAGTAGCCTCGCAAATTGACGGCGAAATCAAACGCATCGTAACCGAAGGCTATAACGAGGCCTTACGCATAATTAAGGCTCATGACGAGGTGCTGCATAAAATCGTAACACTGCTTATGGAAAAAGAACGGGTCTCCGGCGAGGAAGTACGCAAGCTGTTCCCGGAAGGGGTGCTTGCCGTTAAGGATAACCGCGGGCTTATGGGCGAGGATAGGGTGGTTTAGGGCGTAGTCAAGGATTGCAGAGCATTGTAATCACGAAAGGCTGGTGAACAATCTTGGATGAAAACAGCAAGGTTTTCTGGCACGAAGCATTCTATGAGGCAATTCAGCTAGAGTTTCACCAGTATAAAGATGCTCTAATTTTTGATAACGAGTTCCAGTTAAGCAAAGAAGCCTTAATAATGGATGTACTTGTTATTAAGAAGAAACCTGGCCAATGCATAAACAAAAACATCGGGCGGATTTTCCAGACTCATAACATATTTGAGTATAAAAGCGAGACGGACTCATTAACGCCGCATGACTATACTAAAGTTGTGGCCTATGCGTTGCTATATTCGTCCTTTAACAAGGTTACAGTTTCAGATATTACAGTCACATTTGCACTAACAATGCACCCAAGGACGTTGATAAAATATCTAGAAAATGAGCGTGGGCTTACAGTACAAATATCTGAAACAGGGATATACTATATAGAGGGCGATACCTTTCCTATACAAATTTTAGAGAGCAAGCGACTGGCACCAGACGAAAACTTATTCTTACACAATTTGCGTAGCAACCTAAGTTTTGAAGACATAGCTAAGACCATCAAAGCATATGAGTCTATTAAATACTTCGAACCAAAAAACGCTTACATGGACAGGCTGATAAAGGCAAACAAAAACATGTTTAAGGAGGCATCTCACATGAGTGAAGCAGCGATGGAAATCTTAATGGAAGTATCAAAAGAGCGTCCCGAGTGGTTTGCAGAAGTATCTGGGATATACCAAAAAAAGAAAATAGCCCAAAAAATGCTTTTGAGAGGCGACACTATTGAAGATGTCGTTGAAATAACTGAGTTGCCATATGAGACGGTTGCGAATCTAGTGTAAATACCATATTCGTGGATATTGTTTAATTGAGAGTTTCGCAAAAAGTTCGAGGCATGTTGGTATGCTTCGAACTTTTTTGTTGGACTTTTTGTAATGCAACGTACATATGCAAGCCTAAAAGCTGCTAAATAAATACTATAGCGGCCAGGAGGAAAACAGAAGTTGCCGGATGCGATGTCCATGGCTTCTGATGCAATGGCAGGGCGGTTGCTTCTCATGCTAAAAGACGGAGAGGCTATTCCGGTAGCAAGCCCTCAAACAGATATTCAACCAGATGATAAAACAGGTTTTGTGTCAATGGTATATGCAGACCTTTCCGCCTTTAGCGAAGAGCAAAACGACACGCTTTTTGAAATGACATTAACAATCCCAAGCTGGTTGAATCAAGCAGCAAAACGGAAAAATATTGATTTTTCCACTACTTTGCATGACGCACTTATTGCGCAGTTGGCACAATAATATATAGGACATATAAAACGACCTATCCGTTCAACTTCATAGTGAAATGTCATTTGTTTTCGCAACCCCATTGTGTTACAGTGTAACGCGAAGGGGTTGTTTTTATGTTGCATATCTTTCAAATGCTAGAAAACGTATACGACCTGCAAACCACTTGAGCATAAAGTCGGAAAAGCAACAACGAAGTCAAATACTACTCACTTGAGGAAGCAAGGCCGAGTTAGGGCTTGACGACAATAAGGAGACCTAATGAACCCAATGAAAGCCTATATCTTCGACCTAGACGGCACCCTATTCGAATCCATGGACGTATGGCAAAAAGTAGACGTAGCCTTCTTCAAAAAGCGCAATATCAACCGCCCAGATGACTATGTAAAAGCAGTGCTAGTAATGGACTTTGACACAGCGGCAACATACACAAAAGCCACATTCAACCTACCAGAAACCCCAACACAAATAAAACAAGAATGGCTAACCCTAGCCGCCGACGCCTACGCCAACGACGTCCAGCTAAAACCATACGCAAAAGAGTACCTCCTGCACCTAAAATCCCAAGGCCACAAACTGGCAGTAGCCACAAGCCTACCAGAAGAACTAATGCAGCCAACCTTGCACAAACACGAGATTTATCATATATTCGATGCAATCTGCACCGCAACAGAAGTAGGCTGCGGCAAAAACAAGCCCGACGTCTTTCTACTAGCCGCAAAAAAACTAAACGTATCCCCCAAAGACTGCCTACTATACGACGACATACTAGCCGCCGTAGTAAGTGCCAAAAGCATAGGCATGAAAGTATGCGGCGTATACGACAAACACTCAAGGCACAACTGGGAAGAAATAAAACAACAAGCTGACCAAACAATACACTGCTTCAGCGAAATATACACACCATAAACCCAAATGATAAAGCAACCAAGCAATATAACAAAGCCCCAACTATAGCGAAATCCCCAATATAGCACCAAAAATATAACCCCAGAACCGCGCAAGCGCGGTTCTTATCAAAGTTTTTGGCCAAGCTTTTTCAAAAAGCTTGCAGGGTGTGGGACAGCGTCCCACGGTTTAAAAGCACCACCCTCCAAAGGAGACCAAATGATAATCGGAATAGACCTAGGCACCACCAACAGCCTGGCCGCCTACTATACAGACGACACCCCAAAGCTAATCCCCAACGCCCTGGGCGAATATATGACCCCATCCGTAGTTGGCATAGACGACGACGGCCAAATCCTCATTGGCAAAATTGCAAAAGAACGCCTGCTTACCCACACATCCCTAACAGCATCGGTATTTAAGCGCAACATGGGCGCGAAAAAAACATACACCCTTGGCGATAAAACCTTCCTTCCGGAAGAGCTTTCCGCATTGATAATCAAACGCCTAAAAGAAGACGCCGAAACCCACCTGGGCCAAGAGATAACCGAGGCGGTAGTAAGCGTACCTGCCTATTTCAGTGATGCCCAGCGCAGGGCAACCAAGGCCGCGGGGGAGCTTGCCGGCCTAAAAGTAGAGCGTATAGTCAACGAGCCAACCTGTGCCGCCCTAGCCTACGGCCTCCACGAAAAGGAAGACTACACAAAATTCCTAGTATTCGACCTAGGCGGCGGCACCTTCGATGTCTCTATCCTAGAAAAATATAAAAGTGTAATGGAAGTACGGGCAGTAGCCGGTGACAACTTCCTAGGCGGCGAGGATTTTACCCAGGTAATCATCAATTATTTCGCACAAAAAAACGACCTTGACCTAGCCCAACTGTCTATATCACAATTAGCAGCCCTAACAAAATCAGCAGAGCAAGCAAAGCTTTCCCTAGCGGAAGGCGGCACCGCGCAAATGCGATTTATGCTAGAAGATGAAGAACTAACCGTAAGCATCAACCAACAGCAATACGAAAAACAATGCGAGCCCCTATTTGCCGCCCTACGCCACCCAATCAAACGCGCCCTAAGCGACGCAAACCTAAAGCTATCCGACATAGACAACGTACTGCTAGTAGGCGGCGCAACAAAGCTACCCCTAATCCGCAGCTTTGTAGGTAAACTCCTAGGCCGCTTCCCCGCGTCCCATATAAACCAAGACGAAGTTGTAGCCCTAGGTGCCGCAGTACATGCCGCGCTAAAAGCCCGCGACCAGTCCCTAACGGAAATAGTGCTAACCGATGTCTGCCCATATACCCTAGGCACCGAGGTAGCAATCCAGCGGCCAAACGGCCTTTACGAGCCAGGCCACTACGCCCCAATAATCGAACGCAACGCCATCGTCCCGGTTTCTCGTGTCGAGCGTTTTTTCACACTTGCCGACAATCAAACCAAGATAACCTCCAACATCCTGCAAGGCGAGTCTCGCCGCGCAGACGACAATATCAAACTAGGCGAGGTAACCGTGGATGTACCCTCCGCCCCCGCAGGCAAAGAATCCGTAGATATCCGCTTCACCTATGACATAAACGGCATCCTCGAAGCCGAAGTAAAAGTAGTTTCTACAGGTTTCACAGACAAGCTAGTAATAGAAAAAAGCCCCGGATCCCTCACCCCGGAAGAGCTTGCCGAAAAACTAACAGCAATGCAAGAACTAAAAATCCACCCAAGAGATAAAGAAGAATACCGCTATTTACTGGCCTGGGGCGAACGCCTCTACGAAGAAAGCCGAGGCGATAGCCGCAAGTATCTCGAGGGCGTACTGCGTCAGTACGACGACATACTAGATGCCCAAGATAACCAGCAAATCCGCGACTTTAGCCAAGAGCTTAAGGAAATACTTACAGATATGGAGCAAGATATATAGGTTAGCACTCCGTTCCTCGTAAGATGTAGTAAGCCTTGCCGAAAAATGCTTGAAACATTGCATATTTTCGGCAAGGCAACTACATCTAACTGCGGTACGGAGTGTGGATGATTTGGTACCAGCCGCTTTTACGACTATGGCGATATAAGAAGGGAGCTGCGTATGCGACACCTAATGGGTTATATCACGGCACTGTGCCTGTTGGTGCTGATTGTATGCCAAAGCATTATTATTCCAACATTTTTTCTGCCATTTTTCCGGCAACACTACGCCAACCACGAAATCGCGGATTCTATTGGAATGAGCGACGAGGAACTCTGGTATGTAACAGTAGAGCTGCTGGACTACATGCGCGGACGGAGAGAAGACCTTGACGGAATCCGCGCCACAGTAAATAGCGTAGAGCAAGAATTTTTTAGCGAACGCGACAAGATTCACATGATAGATGTGCGGGTACTATACGACCGCCTGTTTATAGTGCGAAATGTCGCTTTTTTTGCGTTCGTTGGCATGATTTTACTTATGGCAATCACCAAATCACGGGTCGGGTATTTGCTTGCGCGCTGCTCGCGGGAGGTGATGGCCGGGTTCCTACTGCTTGCCGGTATTGTCGCAGGTATTATTATGTTTGATTTTGACCACGCTTTTGAAGTGTTCCACTTGATATTCTTCGATAATGATTACTGGATTTTATTCCCGCCAAGGGATAGGCTTGTAATGATGGTGCCCCTACAATTTTTTATTAATATTTCGATATTTATTGGTGCAATACTTGCGGCAACGCCTGTTATTATTATCATAGCCGCTACCATTTACCTAAGGCGCGAGGCCGACAGGCCGGGATACGGACGGTTCTAGTATGCGTATGTTAAAAAAAATCGGAAGAAGACTATTATGGATACTCCTAGGGATTATCCTATTTCCGATTGCCTTGCTTTTGCTGATTATCTTCCTAGTGATGTGTATCGGGCGAGTAAGATACCGGGTAGATGCCCGTATTGGCGGCGAAAAAAACACCCATATCGAAGTCAGCTATTTTAGGCGACTTTTGCGCGTAGTGTACACCTATGCAAAGGGCAAAGGCGACACAGATATCCGCCTAGCTGGCATACGCCTTGGCGGCAAAAGCAAGGACAAGGCCAAGAAAAATAAGAAGGGCAAGAAGGACAAAAAAGACAAAAGGGACAAACACGGCGAAGAAAATAACAGCCAAAATGACAACAAAGGCGAAAACGAAAGCAAAGTGAAACACGAACCCAAAAAGGAACGCGAAAACAAAAACAATCATGTATCCAAAGCCGCCAACCCCATAGACAATCTATCAGCATCTGCGAGGGCACTCGTCGACAAACTAGACGAAGACGAAAAAATGACTGAAAAAACCAATAAAGCAAAGACCAAAGATACAAAGATTGATAACGCCCATGCCAGCGAAAACGAAACCGAAAAAGAAGCCGAAAAAGAAACCAAGGACGAAAAAAAAGACCCCTTCGCCATAATAAACCGCATAAAAGCCGCCTTGACATATCCAGACCGCAAAATTATCATGAGCCTCACCATGCAAAGCCTACAAAAGTTATGCAGAGCGTTAAAACCCCGCATATTCGATATTTCCGGTATCATCGGCTTCGACGATCCGGCAACAACCGGCTGGTTTATGGGCGCATACGAAGCAATAACATCACTATTCGGCATTAGGCCACATATCAAGCTATGGGGCAGCTACCACGAAAAAGCCCTAGACCTGGACATAGAAATCGAAGGCCGCGCCAGCCTAGGCAGGCTAGTCTGGCCGTTCTTCTGGCTGTATCTAAAGCGGCCAATCCGCAAATTAATCCACAAACATTTGCTATAAAACCATACACACTAATACACACAAAATCACAAAATAAGCTGAAAACAGCTTGAAAAATCCACTCCAGAAAGGGAGATAAAAATGAGTAAAGTAAAGCAAAATCTAACAGACATGTTTTCAAAATTGGACGAGTATGTATCCACCAAGACAGTAGTAGGCGAGCCGGTAGTAGTAGGCGATGTAATCCTAATCCCACTGGTTGACGTAACCCTAGGCATGGGCAGCGCGATGATTGCCAACACCGACGAAAAAGACACCGGTAAAGAAGGCCGCGACGGCGGCGGCGGTGCCTTCGGCGCGAAAATGACCCCATCGGCAGTAGTAGTTGTTACCGGCGGCACAGTGCAACTGGTCAATATCAAAAACCAAGAAAGCGTCAACAAACTTCTTGACATGGTACCCGGCATACTTTCGAAGTTTAACCTGGACAAGTTCTTCAAAAAAGAAGAAAAAGACCTGGTACTAGAAGACGTAATAGACGCAACCTCAGCCCCAGTTACCCCCATCGCCCCACTAAACCCACTAACGGAGAATTTCTAAGGAGAATTTCTAAGATGCCCCAAGATAATTCCCCCAAGTCAAAATCTAAAGCTGCCCCCCCGCAAGACAAAAAACGGGTAGAAAGCATAGCCGACATGAACCAAGACTTTGCCCAGTGGTACACAGACGTAGTACGCAAGGCAGAGCTTGCAGAATACTCCAAAACCGGCGGATGTATAATCTTTAGGCCCTACGGCTTTGCCATTTGGGAGCTAATCCGCCAGCACCTAGACGCAGACCTAGTTGCGACGGGCCACGAAAACGTATACATGCCAATGCTAATCCCAGAGCATATGTTACAAATGGAAAAAGACCATATAGAAGGATTCGCCCCAGAAGTAGCATGGGTAACCCACGGCGGCACAGAAGAACTAACAGAGCGTTTCTGCATCCGCCCAACCTCCGAGGTCTTATTCTGCGCCCACTACGCCGACACAGTACAGTCCTACCGCGACCTGCCAAAGCTATACAACCAGTGGTGCAATGTAATGCGCTGGGAGAAAACAACCCGCCCATTCCTAAGAACCCGTGAGTTTCTATGGCAGGAAGGCCATACAGCCCACGCCACAGCGGAAGAATCCCTATCCGAGGCATTACTAATCCTAGACAGCTACACAAAGTTAGCCGAGGAAAAACTAGCAATCCCCGTAATAAGAGGCCAGAAAACCGAGCGGGAAAAATTCGCAGGCGCACTTTCCACCTACACAATCGAAAGTCTAATGCACGACGGCAAAGCCCTACAAAGCGGCACAACCCACGACTTTGGCGACAAGTTTGCCAAGGTGTTTGGCATACAATACCTGGACAAAAACAACCAGCTACAATATGCCCACCAGTCATCCTGGGGTGTATCCACAAGGCTAATAGGCGGTATTATAATGGTACATGGCGATAATAACGGCCTAGTCCTACCCCCGCCGATCGCCCCAATCCAGACGGTAATCATCCCAGTAGCCGCCCACAAGCCCGGCGTAACAGAAAAAGCGGCAGAACTTGCAAACCTCCTAAAGCAAGCGGGCATACGCACAAAAGTAGACACCTCCGACCACAGCCCCGGCTGGAAGTTCGCCGAATACGAAATGAAAGGCGTACCAATACGTCTAGAAATCGGGCCCCGTGACATAGAAGCAAACCAATGCGTACTGGCAAGACGGGACACCGGCGAAAAAACAACAGCAAGCCTAGAAAACCTAGAGACCACTGTAACCCAGCTACTAACCGACATCCGAGACAATATGTACAAAAAGGCCGCCGCCCGCCTAAGCCAAAGCACCTACACCGCCACATCAATGGACGAACTAAAATCAATCCTTGACACCACCCCCGGCTTTGTAAAGGCCATGTGGTGCGGCAGCGACGCCTGCGAAGTAAAAATAAAAGAAGACGCCACCGCAACCTCCCGCTGCATCCCATTCCAGCAAGAAAGGGTGGGGGATACCTGCCTAGTCTGCAACAAGCCATCAGACAAGATGGTCGTATGGGGCCGCGCCTACTAAGGCTCAAGCCGAGGCGCGGCCATGTAAAGCCTTTGCAACGCCCTGTAGACCGCATAAAACGGGGTTTTTCTCCAAATGACAAAAGCATTCAGCCTTTGTTTTGTTCGGGCGTGTTCCCGCTAACGACAATAGTCAGCTTTTGGCGGTAGTGGGAACACGCCCTAATTTCCTCAAAAGTCACTCTCCCCCAAAAACATGTCTTCATAAATATCCCTAACTATAGCGGTAAAAGCCGAGGCCTTTGTTTTAACCTTTTTTTTCTTATAGTACGCCTCTATCTCCTTGCATAACTCCAGCGCCATAACCTTATCCGACCCATCTCCGGCTTTATAATGTGGGATGGCAACTTCCTCCAGATACTTGACAGAGTTGGCATCATCTATATTTACAAGGCATTCCAGTGCGTTAAATCCGATAGTAAATTTTTTATCACCGTTTGCCAGCAAACGCCCATCTGCTATCATTTCTTGGCACATAGCGTATTCCTTCATTTTAAAGAAGCCCTTGCATTTATTGAGTATGGCCGTGCATTGGATTGTATTCTTCTGCCCTATAGCAACAACGCCGGGTTGTGTGCTATCTTCTTGGCAGTAGGCCAAAACTTGGTCACAAAGGCTAATACATTCCTCATAATTACCCTTTTTCATGCTTAGGAAACTCATATAAGCTAGATTGATACATATCGTCGTACTGTCATTGTCGGTTCTCGCATTAATCAAGGATGCATCAAATATTTTTTTTGCTTTGTATAATTCGCCCACAATCGTATAGGCAAGGCCAAGTGTTGTACCTACACTAGTGTTGTTTTTACCTGCGCTTCCATATTGCCGGGCACGCTCAAGATTAATGATGGCATGATATGGCTTGCCTATGCCTATATACGCCATCCCTATGTTAGAAAACAGTACCATATCTGGCTTTACATGGTCGCTTACAATGTCGGTAATCTGCGAATAATGCTTAAGCGCGCCTTTGTAATCACCGCTAATCATAATAAGATATCCTTTGCTACGGTGAAACATATAAAAAGCCTCGTCACTCGCGCCATCCATCAGTGGCTCTATCTTACTAATCTTTTCTGC
>Ga0123355_10001440_pt1 | contig 33122 bp, 25 predicted proteins | sample TergutEmb28metaG_3_FD_89872 | JGI IMG/M metagenome (GOLD analysis project Ga0123355, IMG submission 89872) | Embiratermes neotenicus P1 segment gut microbial communities from Petit-Saut dam, French Guiana - Emb289 P1 | ecosystem: Host-associated > Arthropoda: Insects > Digestive system > Gut ...
ATATAGTAGCAGCTATCAAAACCAGGTGTTCCGCAGGGACGTTGCTATCGTTTGACGGTGGCTGGGTGATACTGTAGTATAAGGGGTGTGCCTCTTGGCTTGGTTCTATTATACATACTTTCTCACAAATGTCACTTAGAATATGTCTAAGAGTTTGGCAGAACTACTGTAGTGCATTTATACATAAATGCAACGCTGGTCGTATACCGGCAAGCTGGTGTTGCCACAAACCGGAGCGTCCACCGGTTAAATCTTGACGTGGGTCGTTTCGTTGACCCCAATAATTCCACCTTAAGCGGCTGTTTGGCAACTACAAAAGTTTGAAAAAAGGGCTGTTGCAAGTCATTTTCTAGCTTGCAACAGCCCCTTTTATATTAGGCCTGTCCGCAACACTCTATAATTTTGAGTTCGCAAGTTCTCGGATAGGCCTATTCCTAATTCCCCGCAGGCTTCATAGTAGGGAAAAAGATAACATCACGTATAGAGTCAGAATTGGTAAGCAACATAAACAACCTATCAACCCCAACACCCAGCCCACCAGTTGGCGGCATGCCATACTCTAGAGCCAGCAAAAAGTCGTGGTCCGTCATAGACGCTTCTTCTTCTCCTGCGTCTCGTAATGCTTCCTGGTGCATAAAACGTTGCCGCTGGTCTATTGGGTCGTTAAGCTCGGAATAGGCGTTGCCCATTTCCCGGCACATTATGAAAAGTTCAAAGCGTTCTGTATATTCTGGGTTGTCTGGTTTGCGTTTGGTTAGTGGCGAGATATCTGTTGGGTGGTCCATTATAAATGTTGGCTGAATAAGATTTTTCTCAACATATTCATCAAAAAATGACTCTAAAATATTGCCCTTTACATGAAACGGCTCGAAATGAATGTTATGTTTTTTTGCAATTTCTCTGGCGTCTTCCAATGTAGCAATTTGGCTAAAGTCTACGCCGGAATATTGGCGTACGGCTTCAACCATAGTTACCCGTGCAAATGGTTTTGACAGGTCTATAACATGCTCGCCGCAGGTTACAACTGCGGTGCCCAGTACATCCAGCGCAACTTGGCGGAACATGGACTCTGTAAGTTCCATCATGCCGTGGTAGTCTGTATAGGCTTGATATAATTCTAGCATTGTAAATTCCGGGTTGTGTTTGGTGCTCATGCCCTCGTTGCGGAAACAACGCCCTATTTCATAAACTCTTTCTAACCCGCCAACAATCAGGCGTTTTAGTGGTAATTCCAACGCAATACGAAGGTACATATCTAAATCCAGAGTGTTATGGTGTGTTAGAAACGGACGTGCCGTACCGCCTGCACCTGCAGAAACGGTTTGTAGCACAGGGGTGTCTACTTCCAAATAACCACGCCCATCTAAAAATGAGCGTATAGCTTTCAAAATTGCGGTACGCTTAATAAAAGTATCCTTAATTTCTGGGTTAACAATCAAGTCTACATAGCGGCGGCGGTAACGAGCCTCTGTATCTGTTAGGCCATGCCATTTTTCCGGCAAAACCTGCAAGCTTTTTGCAAGCAAAATTACACTGCCTGCCCTAACAGAAACTTCACCTGTTTTGGTTTTAAATACTTCGCCCTCCAAACCAATAATGTCGCCAATATCGTATTGGGTAAACGCCGTGTATGCGTCTTCTCCAATTCCACTGCCCCTTACATACGCTTGTATGCGCCCATTGCGGTCTTGTATATCTACAAAAGAAGCCTTGCCCATTATGCGTTTTGTCATTATACGGCCTGCGATGCTTACGATTTTACCCTCCAGTTCGTCAAATTTACAACTAATGTCATTGCTGTGGGCCGTTACGTTGTAAGTTGTTTGGTGGAAAGGATCTGCATTTGCCGCTTGCAACGCCTCTAGTTTTTGACGGCGGATACGTTGTTGCTCGTGCTCGGTTTCAAGGGGTGTATTGTTTTGTACTTCATTTTCTTGGTGGTTCATGTTTTCCTCCCGTATAATTTATCCAATTTCAATGATCCGGTAACTAATTTGCCCTTGAGGGGCATCTACTACAACTGTATCCCCTGCTTTGTGGGTTAACAATGCCATGCCCAGTGGTGATTCGTTAGAAATACGCCCTTTCATGGGGTCTGCCTCTGTAGAGCCTACAATTGTGTATTCCATTTCTTCATTATATTCCATGTCCAAAACTTTAACCTTGTTACCTACGCCAATTACATCGCCATCAAGTTCATCTTCGTCTATGACCTCTGCATTACGTAGCATCTTTTCTATTGCGGCAATACGGGCTTCTATTTCTGCCTGTTCTTCTTTTGCGGCGTCGTATTCTGCGTTTTCGGAAAGGTCGCCCTGTGCGCGGGCCTCCTTAATCTTGTTTGCAACGTCTTTACGGCGTACAACTTTTAACTCTTGCAATTCTTCTTCCAGCTTTTTTAGGCCTTCGTACGTTAGTACGGTCTTTTTTTCTGCCATTTTAATAACATCCTTTCATAGTAATGGTGTTCTACCCCAAGCCCCGCTGTAGCCACTTGAGTCGAGCCGCCACATAATTCATATATGACAAATAGAGCCAGCGAAAGGCGCTAGCCCTTATATTTGAAATACTCATAAACAAATTCTTAGATTCTGTCACAACTGCGGCGGATTATACAGCAATTGGAAGTGATTGTCAAATGGTGAAAATCCCCAAGTGGCATATTCACATTGGCAAAATTTGTGTTATACTGTTTTTATATCGTATACTTATGCAGAAAGGACGCTTTCTATGAAAATCCCAATTAATGCAGAGGAGCTTTTTGGAATGAAATTTATTGCAGATATCAGAGAAGACGACCACGTAATTGGCCACTACTTATGCAGGTTCAAACAAAGTTTAAAAACTCGTGTAGGCAAAACATATTATTCATTAAAATTACAAGACAAAACCGGCAGAGTGGACGCAAAAGTATGGGAGCTTACAAAAGATATACAAGATTTTAACGAAGGCGACATGATAAAAATTGATGCAACTGCTACGTCTTTTCAAAATGGGTTACAGCTAAAAGTTAACAAGCTCCGCCGTAGCCAGGAAGGGGAATATGCGCTGGCCGATTATATTCCTACAACCGAAAAAAATGTGGATGATATGTATGCCAAAATAATTTCAATAGTTGGGTCTATAGAGGACACACACCTAAAAACTTTGTTAGAAAATATTTTAATTAAAAACAAAACACAAGCAGAGGCACTAAAATCTCATTCTGCTGCAAAGGCAATGCACCATAGCTATATGGGCGGCTTGTTAGAGCATATACTTGCTGTTGCAGAAATTTGCGATTTTATGGCAAGCCGCTACAAATACGTAAACAGAGACCTTTTGCTTACAGGTGCACTACTGCACGACATTGGCAAAATTTACGAGCTTTCTCCAATGCCCCAAAACGAATATACAGACGATGGACAAATGCTTGGCCACATAATAATTGGTGTGGAAATGGTAGTGGTGGAAACTATGAAAATAGAAAACTTCCCACACCAGCTTGCCTCCTTGGTAAAGCACTTGATAATTTCCCACCATGGGGAATATGAGTTTGGCTCGCCAAAGTTGCCATACACTGCGGAAGCCATGCTATTGCATTATGCAGACAATATGGATGCTAAACTTAAAACGATAGAAGAAGTTTTGGACAAAGACACAACCCCGGGCCCATGGGCTGGTTACCACAATGCGTTAGCTAGATATATAAGAAAGTCGGATTTTTAATGAGTATAATAACACCGGAAAAAAATTCTCTGCAAGTTATAGAAATCGAATCTGTAACGGCCAAAGGTTTTGGGGTAGGGTATATAAATGGTTTTACCGTGTTTGTAGATGGCGGTTTGCCTGGGGATAAGCTTGAAATTTATATGTTAAAGGCAAAATCTCGCTATGGGTACGGCAAAATTATTAACATAATGCATCCATCGCAACACCGTATAGAAAGCCCTTGCCCAAGTCCTGTGTTTGACCGCTGTGGCGGTTGTCAATGGCAAAATTGCAATTATCAAGCTCAGCTTGGTTTTAAAAAACAGATTGTTATAGATGCATTAGAGCGTATAGGCCAAGTAAAAAAACCGCCTGTGTTGGATGTGCTGGGTATGTTAAAGCCTGCAAATTACCGTAACAAGGCAGTTTTTCCTGTAGTGCCTGCAAACAATGAGCATGGTTTTGCAGTTGGCATGTTTTCTGCCCGCAGCCACCGTATTGTAGAAGTTGAAAACTGCAATATTCAGCACCCGACACATGTTGCGGTGCTTAAAGTAGTAAAAAAATATATGCGGCGCAACAAGGTTAGCCCATACAACGAAATTACTCATAAAGGCCAGATGCGCTTTATAATGATAAGAACCAGCCTTGCCACAAAAGAAGTTATGGTGGTATTAACCATAAACGGAAATGGCTTGCCGCTAGAGTCGCGCTTAGCAGAAGACCTTGCGGGCATTGGTGTGACCACGGTTGTAATAAGCCGCAATACATCTAAAAACAACCTTGTTTTAGGAGAGCACTTTCGCGAAATAAGTGGTAGTGGTTTTATTTGCGAACGTATTGGCCATGTGAAATATCAAATTTCTGCGCCGTCGTTTTTTCAAATTAACCCTGTGCAAACAAAAGCTTTGTATGAAATTGCGGTTGCTCAAGCGGAGTTAAAGGGCAAAGTGGTATTGGATGCACATGTTGGGGCAGGCGGTGTTTCTCTTTTTGCGGCAAGGTATGCTAAGGAAATACTTGGCGTGGATATCGTACCTGCTGCAATTAGCGATGGGGAAAAAAATGCGGAGTTAAATGAGATTAATAACTTGCGTTTTATTTGCGGTGCGGCAGAGGATGTTATTCCGCCGTTGCTAGAGAGAGCGCCTGCATGTGATGGCATTACGCCCGAAGTTGTTTTTTTAGACCCACCCCGTAAAGGCTGCGACACAGCTCTGCTCCAAGCATTAATTTTTGCAAAAATAAAAAGAATTGTTTACATTTCATGCGACCCTGCAACTTTTGCACGAGATGTAAAAATTCTTGTGGATGGTGGGTATGAGTTAGTTGTGGTTCAGCCTGTGGATATGTTTCCGCATACGGGCAAGGTGGAGGTAAGTGCGGTGCTACATCTACTGTAATGAAATTATGTTTGTACAGGTTATATATATGTGATGGAATTTTGTAGTCACAAAAATATTTTGGAGGACGAAAATGAAAAAAATGAAAGTATTGCTTTGCTTAGGAATGACAATTATTTTATTGGGTGGTTATATGGGCCAATTGGTGGCCGCAAGCAGCCCGGCCGCTACAGACCGTTGGGCAGTGGAGTATGTTGAAAGAGCAACTTCTCTTGGACTTGTGCCGCCGACATTTACTAATTTATCATTGCCTATAACTCGTGCAGAGTTTGCCGACCTTGCTGTTCGCTTGTATGAAAACATGATAGGTAGCGAAATTACAGGACGAGTGAGTTTCAGCGACACTAGCGACATTAATGTTCAGAAGATGGGGTATTTGGGCATTGTGCTTGGTGTAGGAGATGGATATTTTAATCCTTATGGCGAAATTACTCGTGAACAGGCAGCAGTATTGCTTGTGCGACTTTTTAACGCAATTTATAGTTATCTAGACATCCATTTGCCTGCCATGTTTGATATGCCTCATTTGCCTAGTACATTTACAGATTATGAGCAAATTTCACACTGGGCATTTAACGGCGTGGCCGCGGCCTATGCAATGGGCCTTATGAGAGGTGTCGGCAATAATATTTTTTTGCCAAGTGGTGATTATACAAAGCAACAGAGTATTGTTACGATATTGCGGTTATTTGATATTTTTACCGCAGGTGAACTTGCAAATGGTGCCCCTGACGAAAACATGACATCTGCCCCTGCAGGTATAGTGATGAACATTTTGTCATACACAGCAAGCGGTCTTTCATTCCATTTTGAAAACTTGACCGACCTAGAGCTTATTTATGGCGCAGGATTTGAACTTTATACATTTGTGAACGGTGCATGGGAACCTGTTGCACCAATTACTGATGAACTCTGGGCATTTCCAGGCGTAGCTCACTTTGTAGCTCCAAATTCATCAACAGAAGAAAGAACTGTTAACTGGACTGCAATGTTTGGCGAACTGCCAAGCGGGCAGTACAGATTCCAAAAAGAGATATTATTTGTCCGCCAGCCAGGCGATTTTGACAGATTTGTTTTGGAAAGTGATTTTACTCTTTTGTGTTCTGATATATTAGATTAGGCAAATTTGAACATCCCGCTCATACTCGGATTTAGGGAACATTTCCCCAAACCCCCTATCCCGGATTTTTAAGGAAAACTCTGTATTAGACAAAAAGCTTAGACCAACTTCAAGCCTTGTAGTACCTTTTGGCCGCAAGGGCAGGCCGTTTAAACGCACATTGGCAAGGCCATGCAATTCCCCAGTGCCGGTGCGTGTACATAAATTTAAGTTAAGCTCCCCATTAACCTCTTGGTTAACAAGCACCAGCTTGGTGGAATGGCTCTGCCACCAAAAAGCATTGCGCTCCACTAGTGGGAAGAAATTTTTGCCGTCGGTAAGGCCAATGTCGTAGGCTAGCTGGTGTGTGTCTTCTATTTGCAGCTTTGCGCCTGCTTGGGGGATGCCAAGGGTACGGGCCGCAACAATTGCTGCGCCTTCGCACGTTACCATTTTGGGGTTTTTGAAAAAGTTTACTTGGGCGTTGGAAAAGTGCTTGCTAACCGCTTCTTTTGCCCATAGCATTTCAAAACCGCCGCCTATGCATAGCACGGTGTCGATATCTTCTGGAGTGATAGTAGTATTGGAAAGACTTTTTTTAAACACGTCTTGCATAAACCTATCGAAACGGCTGGCGTATGGCCTAAGCAATTTTTGAACTTGCTCATGTGTAATTGTTTGTTGAAATGGAGGATATGTGAAATTAAAATACAGTTTTATTGGCTTGGTACGGATGTTGCGCTGGAATAGCATATCTCTGTGTTGGTAGGAAAATACTGCTATATGCTCGTGAATTTGGCGCATTGTGTCTGGGTTGAGGGGTTTGCCTTTGCCAATTTCCCTTAACACAAATCCTTCAAAAAAATCCGACACATCGTTATTTAGTTTTGCAATGCTAATGTCTTTATTAAAAAGTGAGGATATGCTTGTTATCAGAACACCGCTATCGTTGTTTGCAATATGATATAAGCCACCGCGTAACTCTCGTGAGCCAAAATCTAGTAACATGATGTGCTCTTCTGACATGTTGGTGTTTACACAATGGTGAGCCAATACACATTCTCTGTCGGGTACAAGAGCGATCAGTTCTTTTTCGTATCCGGCGAGGTTAAAGGCACGGTACAGCTCTTCATATGCTTGGTTACTAAAGTAAGCGGGGACTGTTGTTACAATACCAACAATTTCTGCCTTGGGGTTAATGTTGCGCACGTTCCCCAAAATTTCTTTTATAAAAAGGGAAAGTATGCTAGCTACACTTAAAGAGCGGCGGTCTATATCAATATAGTCAAAATTCCCCAAGCGCTCCAATAGTGCGCTTAGGGTAACTTCTGCACCTGCTGCTTGGTTTAGTACAGCATATTCGCCAAAAACCCATTCCTTTGTTTCTGCAATGTATTGTATTACCGTTGGAATGGACGGCTTGCCATAGCCGCCGCTTAGGTCGATAACTTCTGGGGTGCTTGTTGTTAAATTGTAAAAGGCCATCCCGGAGGAGTCGTTCCCCAAGTCTAGGCCTATGATGTAGTAGGTTTCATCCAGTTTTTCATTCAGATTTAGTGACTGGTATTTTTTCCAGTTCATTTGTTAGCACCCATTTCTTAATTTATGTAGGCTAGGGTGTATCACCTAGCAGCTATTATATTTGCCCGCAGTATAACTTTATCCTGTTGCTTGTATCCTGTGTTAACAATTTTTATGATTTCGCCCTTGTTAAAGCCCTCTTGCTTTTCTGCCATAAGAATTTCATGCTCGAAAGCGTTAAATTGCTCGTGCGCTTGTGGGCGGATTGGCGTAATATTGTTTTGTTCCAGAATAACTTCCAAATGGTTGTATGCGGCGGTAAGTTTTTTTTCTGTCTCGGCCATTTCCGGCCATGCAGAGCCATGTAAACGGGATGCGCTGTGGGTCAAAATCTCTTCGTAGGTGCAAATTTCGTACAGCAGAACGTCTTTTTTGAAGCGGAATATGAGCTTTTCAGTTTTGTCTATGTGGGAGTCTGTACGTTTTTGTGTGCGGGTTTTATACTTAATAAAGTCATCGTTTTCAGAAATTGTGGTAAAAAGTGTTTCTATATCTTCTATTACATAAGGTGCGTTATATAGCCATTGTTTGATTGCTGCATCTGTAGCTTCGGTAATTTCTTTATCAGTTGGGGTTATTATTTCTTCCATACAACTTTGCAGTAGGTTTGTAGCCTCTTCGCCGAAAATTTGAATACTGTCTTTTAAGCTTTCGATTTTAATACTTATAGTTTCGCAAATGCCTTGTAGGATGTTTTGTTGGAGCTTTATTTCGTCTGGGGAAAGAGGTGTTTCTTGCTCGCAAGCTGGTATTTCAAGCTCTGGGGTGATTACTGGCAACGTTTTTTGTACATTTTCAAATGCTTGCACAATATTTTCTGCAAGCAATTTGCTGTTACTAATTACACAATGCATTTGGTCTGCGGTTTTTTCAAGCTCGGGTGTAAGCTGGCCGAACAGAGCCATTATTTCTGCTGCAAATAATGCAGCAAATGTTCTGCCATTTTCATATATCAAAAAATCACATAAATCAGAGGAGTTGCCTTCCGATTTACTTGGAGTTATCGCATTTCCCATAATTTTAATAAATTCTTCGTAGGAAAATTCCGCAGGGTTTGCAATGGGTGGGGAATTAAGAAGCCTCTGTAACTCATCAACCACAGGCCCTGTATATTGGTAGGCTTCCCGCAGGATATTTAATATGTGATATACCTCTTGCAAGTCCTCTGTGTATGCGGGGCTTGTTGTTTCCGTTGTTGCAGATTCTAAAGCCATAACTTGTACTTTTATGATATTGCCAAGCTCTTCCCACTCACGCTCAAAAAGTTCTGTATAAAGTCCGGCTACTTTGCGAGAGTGCAGGTCATCCAGTTGGGAAAGGCAGATGCGCAGGTTTTCTTGGAAGTGGATGTATATTTGGGGTAAGCATTCTTTGGCAATAACCGACTCTATTGTTAAAGTGGTTGGTGCAACAGAGCATAGTTCCGCCCATGTGTTTGGGTGTTCTTCTTGCAGCATTGTTAAAAATGATGCAGACATATTGTCTAATTGTTCGCTTACACAGGCAAGGGCACGGTCCAATATAATTTGCTTTTCTTGTGTCACCGGGTTTTCTGCACTTGGCTGTATCTCCTCTGGCGATGTTTCGGAAAACTCTTTTAAGCGAGAGCCTAGAACTTCACAAATCCCAGCTAATAAAGCATCTACCGTAGGACTCTCCTGGTTAATGGCACTAGCCCGCTCTACAACCCGCTGATACACTTCCATTAACTTTACAAGACATTCGTAAACAGTCTCGTCGCTTGTGCCAAGACGTGCAAAGCGAGCCGCACTGCGCTCTAATTCTGGGCAGGCGGCTTGCTTTAGTTGTGAAAATATTTCGTTTGTACGCAACAGTATGTCATTTTTAACGGATTCGGTTATGGTTAGCCAGCTATCCCACAGAGCCTGCGCTTTGTGAATAGGCAACTTCATTTGAATTTTATCTGAATTTGCCTGTTGGTAGCAGCCGCCAGGCGTATGAGAAGGCGGATTTCCTTCCCGTGCATTAATTTGCTGTGCCTCTTGATTAGACATTATATCGCCTCAGTAGCCTTCTAGTTGTATAGTTCATCCACCGCAAGTTCTGTAACCACACCGTCTGTAGACAAACTGCGGGCTGTAACACGCAACATATTATCTTGGCCAACATTGAACATAACCTTAACCTTCTCCTGCCCTCGTGGCCCTTGCGGTATGCCTCTTAAAGACGTACCTGCAAGCCGCTTCATACCTTCTTGGTTAACATGCTGGTTTTTGTCTGTTATAGGCATTGTGCTTTCGTACACAACAATTGCCATGCTGGTTACATTGTCGAAGTTGGTTATCAACGGCTCGGATGCGTCTATTGTCAGGCCTTCTTTTGGGATATCCATACCGGCGGGCACAATTTCCATAAACCTGCGGCCTGCAATTTCCAAGCCCAGTGGGTGAATTGTACGCTCTTGTACAACAGGCCCGCGGACGGTTGGCATCATTATCATGTTGCAATAATGAGCCGCACCTTGAGAAATGCTTAATGCTGGGCTGATTTTTGACTTGAACGGCTCTTTTTTAAACCGCTCAGTTATTTTTTCACCTACATACAAAATGGAAGAACTTCCGCCAACAAGGAAAATTTCGTCTATATCATTTTCGGTAATGTTACCTGCTTCCAGGCAGTGGTTTACACAGGTTAATGTTTCTTCTATAAGGTCGCACACGGTTTTGTCTTTAAATTTTTCAAAAGCTTCTGGGCTGTCGCCTAGGGCGTTTACACGTTTGTGGGCAAGGAAATCTTCACGTGTAATTTCCATGTTTATATTAACAATGCGGGGCTCTTGGATTAAAGGCGCAAGAGTTATTTTTGTAGATTTTGTTTGAGAAAGACGCTCTTTTGCCTGCGTGGCCGCTTGCTGCAAGCGTACAAGTGCAACTTTTTTTTGCCGCTTGGAAACGCCGTCGTCTACGCTTTCGTCAAACAGGTCTATTTCTTCGTTTGTTAATTTTTTAAACTCTTCGTACACCATGTCCATAATTATTTTGTCTATATCGTTGCCACCAAGGTTGTTGTCGCCATAAGTGCTTACAATGGAAATTGTTGGTTCGCCATATGATTCTTCTACTTTAATTTCCAGTACACAAGCATCAAAAGTGCCGCCGCCAAAGTCGTATACCAGCACTTTTTTGTCGGAAGTTTCGTTAACAGCGTAAGAAATTGCAGACGCAGCCGGTTCTAGGCGAAGATAGATGCTCTCTGGGTCAAAACCCGCTAGAATTGCGGCATCTTTTGTCATTTTCTTTTGCTTGTCTGTAGAGTTTGCAGGAACAGTAATAACACATCCGGAGAATTCGCCGGAAATGCCAAGCTCTTCTTGTGCATATTCGTCTGCTTTTTGCTTTAAACAACCCAGAATTTCCCCAGCGATTTGCTCTGGGGTAAACTGGTATTCTTTATCGTCTACCATAACAGTAATTTTTTGGTCGCTGCCCAAATAGCGTTTAATTGATAAAATTGTAGACATTGGGTAGATAATTGCAGCTTCCCTTGCTTGCACACCAAAAATGCGAGATAACTTGTCTTCGTCTTCCGGGTCTGACTCGAATTGGATTGCCGTTGGGAAGATGTTTGAGCCGTCTATAGGGATGGTTTGCGCCTCCCCTTCGCTAAAATTATAGATGCTTACCACAGAATTTGTTGTGCCAAAGTCTATGCCCAGAAATAAGCCACGTTCTGTGTCTAATCCTAAAGTTCCCATGTTGTACCTCCTTGTGTTTTTGTAAATTTTATCTGTTTATCTGGTTTTATATACGTTAGTTTAAGGCAAAGGTATGCTTTTGTTAATCATACCTTTTTTCTTAGAAAAAATCAAAAGTTTTGTCGTTCGGAAAAGGACGTCGTTGCTACGCTCCCGCCGTCAATTTTACATTTTGCGGAAGTGAGTTATGTAAAATGATTTCAGTTTGCAACGCTAAAACCTTTCATGCATTTATCGTATGGTGTAGTGGTTTGCCATAGGCTAACTAGGGCGTGTTCCCACTACGCAAGGAGGAAGATGCGCAAGATAGCGGAAATATCAGACGCAAAGATGCGTGTTTGCGTAGTGGGAACACGCCCTAGTGATTTTTGCGAAGTTGCGAAGGAGTTGTCTAGCATATAAAAAAGCCACTGTGAATATTGACAAGTTATTCGCCAATACTTATAGTGACTTTTGGTTGTTAGTTTGAAAAATGTGTCTTACCCCCTGTTACCACAATCTAGTTTCATGTCAAAGGGATAAGTGAAATAATACAATATTTTAGAATTTTTCACAAGGTGGTATTTTGCGGAGCTGTGGCCTAGTGATGTCTAAATAATTTTTTATGGAAGAGTGAACAAATGTACCTTGCACTTTTTTAGCATCACGTTTAATATTAAGTTTCCTAATTTATTCATCACCACAACTATAAACAATTTACGCACCGCACAAAGTAAAGCAGTGTATAAAAGAGGTTCTGCCACATGCTGTACATTCAACTGTTTCTGGAGGGCATCATAACATTCATATCCCCTTGCTTATTGCCTATGCTGCCTGTTTATGTCTCCTATTTTGTAGGCAAAGATGGTAAGCCCCTTGCTAATTCTATTGGTTTTGTTGCAGGGTTTACTGTAATTTTTGTCGTACTTGGTGCATTTGCCGGGGCTATCGGTAGCTTTCTGTTGGAGTATGGCACAGTCATTAATATTTTGGCAGGGTCGTTTATAGTTTTACTTGGCCTAAACTATTTAGGGGCTTTTCATTTTATGGCAATTTCTATTCCTCAGAGCAGCAAATGGTTGCCATCCGTAACGCTTTCGCCTTTGACATTTACATCGTCGGTATTATTTGGTATTATTTTTGCTGTTACATGGGTACCTTGTGTGGGTGCCTTTTTAGGTGCGGCTCTTTTGCGTGCGTCTTTGCAAGGTAGTATGGCGGAAGGTAGTTTTATGCTGTTTGTATACTCTATGGGACTGGGTCTGCCTTTTATTGTATGTGCAGTGCTTATTAACCGGCTGAAGGCTGCCTTTGATTTTATTAAGAAACATTACCGTCTTATTAATATTTTGGCGGGTGGTATGCTTATAGCTACTGGTATACTAATAATAACCGGGCTTTTTGGGCGTTATCTTGCCTTGTTTAACAAATAACCGAAGGGAGTGCATAAAAATGAACCAAAAACATACAGCTTTTTTAGGGCTGGCGGCACTGGCCATAATACTTGCGGGTGCTTTATTTGCATACAACCGGCTGCAAGACGGTACTGCACCGGATAATTTTGTACTTTTGGACGCCAGGGAAGAATCACAGCACCCAGAGGTGGAGCAACCTAGGGAAGAAGAACCGCTTGAAGAATTCATGCCTGAAGAAATAATAAATGAAGAGCCGCCACCAGAAAATAACCAACACCAGCAAGCTCCGGATTTTGCTATGATGGACGCTTACGGCAACGAATTGCAACTGTCAGATTTTTTTGGCAAGCCAATTGTGCTTAATTTTTGGGCAACATGGTGTCCCGCTTGTGTAATGGAAACACCGTACTTCGAAAATTTGTATCAGGAACTTGGTGATAGCGTTCACGTGTTAAAGGTAAACTTGCTAGACGGCAACCGAGAGACCCGTGAAGGAGTAGATAGTTTTATGCACGAAAACGGCTACACCTTTCCACTGTACTTTGATATAAGTGGTGCGGCTATGTATGGCGTTAGAGCTATTCCTGTAACATTTTTTATTTGTGAAGATGGATATGCCGTTGCAATGAGCCAAGGTGCGGTAAATGATAGTGTTTTGCAGCAAGGGTTAGATGCTGTACGGGGGTAAGAGCTTGTGTTGTAGTCATCTGCTTAAAAACGCCCACGCAGAACGCAGGAAATTTTTCGCAAGGTAAGGAGCTGAAAGCCGTAGCGCACTAGGAGTGCGCAAGGTTTTTAGCGACGCAATATTGCGGAAAATATACAAGTCATGCATGGGCGTTTTCGGGTTAAACGACTCTATCTTAATTACGGGGGCATTAATAACTGTACAGGATAATAATAAGCCTACGGAGTGGTAAAAAACTGATCTTCAACTCCATGCGATTTGTATAGGTTGTGGAATGTGGTACATAAACTAAATAAAACGACAAAAAAACTTATAAAAAAAGCAAAAACTAGTTGACAATGAATGGAGCGGAATGTACAATTTGTAAAATTCGGTTAGCCAATTCGGTTAGCCATTTTTTACATATGGCTAACTCAAAACAATAGTTCCGTATTATACGGTAGATTGGAGTTAACCATGAGAAAAACAAAAGCAGTAAAAGTAACAAGGACAGCCAGTATTCTGCTGTCAGTGCTGTTAGTATTTAACATATTAACCATGCACATTACAGCAACGTCTACACCCACAGCAACCAACGAGGCCACACTGCATTTAGAGGAGCCTGCAGCTCACTCGGAATTAACAGAACCAGCAATTCTGCAGGACACACCGCAAAACGGCCACACCAACAGGCCTGTAACAAATTCCATTACAGTACCATGGGAAGAAAATATCTTCTACAACTACATGGAAGAATGGGAATATATGATTTTACTAGGGGCTGGCGCCAAATTTCATGTATGCTCAGACGGCTATGTTTGGATTACTTCAACAGAAAGGCCCATATGCGGGTCTATATTCGGCCAGCCCGACGATGAATATGCAGACATCACAAGTATAAACGAGTTGCCACCTCCCTCAATCCATCTATGGGAAAATGACGGACCACCCGCAGGAATACGAAACGGGACCACATTGCTAAACCCAGAAGCGGTATACTACAAAACCCATGACAGGCAACGCAACCTTTCAGATTACTTACACAATTCGGAATACTGGCTATTCCGTGCGTCCGGCATGACGTTGGAAGAATTTTTATCATCCGACATGGCGCGGGCAAGAAACCGTGCCTTTAACGAAATTGATAGCTACGACGGAATACTTCCAGAACAATTTGAGGCATTCTATTCATTAGATTTATGGCAAAATATGTACGAAGCAGTAAGAGCGCTTGACATAGATTTAGCAGAGTATGAAGCCATGCTTGCAAGGAGTGGAATGACACTATCTGAACTTGTAAGCAGCCTGATGATAACGGGCAGTACGCTAGAGGCCATAGAGGTTTTTTTAACGCACGAGCTGCTGCAGAACCAAGAGTTTCATGGAGTATCATTTGCATGGGACGGGTTAAATGTGTATGACGAGTATTTGCAAGAGAGCAACGCAATAGAGCCATTTTTTATTGATTTCCCAACGGTAACATTAACAGTGAATAGTCTTACCCACAACACCGTATCGTTAACAGGAAGAATAACGCATATACCAAGTGGTTACCGTGTAACGCATCATGGTTTTAACTTGCGCAGAGGAGGATTTATATCTCATTTTTTTTATCTTCCAGGTGCGCCGTCAACTTTTTCACGAACAATAACCGGGCTTATGCCAAGTTCCGATTATCGAGTTATGGCAGTTGCGAAAAGTGATACAATTCATTCGCAGGACTGGGGTTACAGTGTGATGCAATTTTTTGTAACGCATTCCGGTCCGTTTATCTCGCCGCCGGGCCCGCCGCAAATTGTTGGAGTTAATACCAGTACGCCAGGGCGAGCAACAATAAGTTGGTTACCGCCAGTAAACGATGGAGGCAGTGCGCCGTTTGTATATTATGTAAGTGTTGAAGGCAGTGTAAATCAAACAGTGCGCACAACAGATAGATCACATGTATTTAATTTACCGTTAGGCGGGCAGCATACGTTTTCGGTAGTAGGTATAAACTGGGCAAATGTTGGTGCGGAGGCAAGAGTGACCGCAACGGTTACGCCGCTTGGTGGTAACCCGACGCCGCCCACACTTGAGCTACCAGTAAACACTTGGAATATAACAGCGGCGGCAAATACTGATACATTTGCAGTAAGAGCTAATAGGGCGTGGGTAGCAAGCAGTAGTAATCCAACATGGCTAAGTGTGGTAAATACTGCGTCAGGTTCGGTTACTGTTACTGCCACTGCTCATACAGGTACGGCACAAAGAACAGGGACGATAACGATTTCTATACCAGGGACTAACGTGTCGCTCCCTATTAATGTTACACAATTTCCACCGATAAGAATAAGTTTGGATGCCAACGGCGGCACCGTAAGCCCTCAGGTTATTTCAATTCCGCAGAATCCGGTAGGTAATGCATTGCCGCTCCCGGTTAGGTCCGGGTATGTATTTGCAGGATGGTCTACCTCAAGAACCGGTTCATTGTTGGTGCAACCAAATACTATGTTAGCCAATGGTACAACCCTTTTTGCGAGGTGGTATACGACTATAACATTAAACCCTAATGGGGGAAGTGTGAATCCAGTAACCATTACAAGAATGGCAGGCACGCCAATGCCTGTTTTGCCAGACCCGGAACCAGCTCCGAATAGACGAGGGTATCAGTTCGACGGTTGGTTTGCTATAGGCAATGCACCGATAACAAGTACAAGTCTTGTCATGAATTATCATGAAGATTTGACTGCTGAGTGGTCTATGATTTGGTATGCCGATTATGACACGGTTAGTTTTTGGCCGGGTGTAATAAATATATACACACGAATTGTTGGCCGGGTTGATAGTGATTTCCATTTCATGGATTGGTCGGAGATAGCTAGTTTTGAGTGGGCTCATGCGTTAGATAGAACTGCTGTCATTCGCCCTACAACAATAGAAGCAAGCGCACAGATACGTTTGTATGGAGGTACTGTGGAAGCGTTTATGGAGGAATTAAGTAATATGAGAGCCCCCGATCCTGATTGGGCGGGATGGGCAGAAGTTCCATGGGGAGCTCGCAATGGAACAGTTACAATAGATGGTATAACCAGAAGTGTAACAAGACTCACTGGATATTCCAGAGCATTTGTATTGGAGATGTCAACATCGCCCGTATGGGGACAAACTCATAATCATGCCGGTTATCTATTCGGTGTAACGATACATGAGCTGGGGCATGCCTTGGGTTATTTGGGGCATTCACCTGGAAGGGATGATGTAATGTGGTATGGTGTAAATAATGCCCCTGTATTGCAACCAAATGAAATAAGGCACTTGCGTCAAATATACGATCGTTTTAGATAGCTGAGAGGAGCACAATATAATGCGAAAAATATTGATAATATTATTAGGTTTGTTTATACTTGCTTTATGTGCATGTAATTCTTCTGCACAACAAGGACGTACAGTTATTGTAGGTTCTTATGCACCTTCTAATCTAGAACAATCCTTACAAAGGCATGCTACAGATGTGATAATTGTGCGTTATGTGGGGCAAAGGCCTTTTGGCAGAACATTGATTGAGCTTGAGTTTTCTGTAGTTGACAGAATATTGGGCAATGCGGCAGATAGAATATTTGTTTATATGGAGGATCCAACGGACCGCATACCATATGATTTCACTTTTAATGCCAGAGCGGATTATTTGTTAGCACTTCAACGTATAAGTGACCCCTACGGAAATACTCATGAGGATGGTTTTTTGCTTATCCGCAATATTATAATCGATGTGGATAACCCTCAAAATAGCCCAATGTACAGAAGAAACACATTTGAGCCCTCTGAAGGGGAAGGATTAAATCTTGGAGCAGGTGCAACCAGACAACAAATCGTTTCATATTTCGAACAGGTAACAAGAGTTATGCCATTACGTGAAGAGAGAATGATAAAATCTGAAGTTGTGGAGGATATTATCCATTGGTCTCCGTATGTTTTAGTTGTCGAAATTGGTAGACCCAGTCGGTTGGCAAGCGAAGTCTCTCCATCAGACTGGGGGCCAACTGACATATTTTATGCCACGGTTATTGATGTTTTAGATAACTGGGGGTATATTGCTGTTGGAGATGAGATAGAGGTAATCTTTGTTGCAGACACGGTTAGAGTCGGAGAGCAACACATTGTGGCTACTAGGCCATCCTCCACTGGTCGTCACAATTTCACCTCCCGCCACAGCCTATTTAGCATGGACCAACTAGACGAAATAATCCAAATCCTAGACTCCGCTCCCCCACCGCCCCCTCTGTCCGTACTATTCCACTACGACAACCAAATCACAACCCTACCAATAATAGACGGCCAAATAAACCACTCGCAAATCCCAACCCCAGCCACCCGCTACGGCATAGTAGGCACCCCCGGGCAGGCACACATGGGCTGGTTTACAGAACTATTCCCCTATATGCACTATGTAAACAACCCAAACCGTGCAACCCCATTTGACCTAACCCAACCCCTAACACAAGACATGGCAGACGAACACGGCCACATAAACCTGCATGCCAGCTGGCTGCAATACGGCGATGTTGACGGCGACGGTACAATAGCAAACAGCGACCGCGAGCAACTGCAGAACTTTATATTAGGCGATGGCAACCCAATACACATCCAAACAGCAGACGTTAATGTAGACCGCCGTGTAGACGGCATAGACCGTGCATTGTTACAAAGCCACCTGATAGGGTCCCCTGGTGTAATACTTGGCCCTCGTAACCCAAATATGGCACCAAGTGCATATGTAATAAGCTACCATTTCAGCAACGGTGTAATAGATGTACCAATAACCAACGGAAGGATAGACACAGCCCAAATTAGTGATGCAGAGCTGCTTGAATGGGAAATGGAACTGCTAAATGCACTGTACACAGCATCCCAGCGTGGCAGCAGGGCAACAGGTTTGACAATATATGTAGCGGATCTTATAAGTGCAGAGTTGTTGTAAACACTACCTACTCATAATATATGTATTATATGGAGTGTGAAAAAACTGTCGGCCAAGTCGACAGTTTTTTGTATATAGTGGCTAACAAAACAGACCAAGGCAAAAATTGAGATGTTTTTGTAGTTATAGTCATTTAGCCTGAAAATCACCACACAGAACGCAGAAAATTTTTCGCAAGACAAGAAGCTGAAAGCCGCCGCGCACTAGGAGTGCGCAAGGTTTTTAGCGACGTAGTATTGCGGAAAGTTTGCAAGTTATGTGTGGTGGTTTTCGGGTTAAATTACTATATATGAATGTCCTGCACCGACATTGCGAAGCGAAGGAGGTTTAAGCAGCTTTGCTGGTTGCGTAATTCAATTAAACGGTTTTCCAATTCAACATCTATTTCTCTATTACAGAGCTGTATATACAGTATGAAATGCATACATCCCCAAATACCTACATAATTATCTATATCACAATTTGACATCGCAGGAGGAACCTGATGAAAACTCCTTTAACAATTCGCAAAAAAGCGTATTTGGTAATGCTTATTTTTTACGGAATGTTCATAATTTTCCTAGGCCGTGTACTATTCATACAAATCTATCATGGGGAAGACCTGCAGGCCAGAGCTTTCGAACAACAGACAAGGGACAGGGTAATAAGGCCAAACCGGGGCAGCATTTACGATAGAAATATGATAAGCCTTGCCACAACAGAAACGGTGGCAAGTATTAGTGTAATTTATGCTCAAATGCATGATATCCCAGAAACTGCCCGCATTTTGGCAGAAGTCTTGGAGTTGGACGAAGCAGAAGTTTTAGAAAAAATATCTAAGCGCGTAGCCCTTACCCGTGTAGCCCAAAAAGTTGATAAGTCCGTTGCGGATAAGCTTAGGCTAATGAGTATCCCCGGAGTGGTTATAGACGAAGATATCCGCCGGGTATACCCATTCGGTTCACTTGGGTCGCATATCATAGGCTTTGTAGGCCGGGACAACCAAGGGATAATTGGCCTAGAGGCACGATACGATACATATTTAATGGGGCAGCCCGGCCGTATTTTAACCCAAACAGACGTGAGAGGGCGAGAGCTTCCAGACGGCCAAGAATTTAGGGAAGCTCCGGTAGATGGCTATGATTTAGTCTTGACAATTGACGCAGTTTTGCAAGCATATGCAGAGCAAACAATTGAGCTTTTGGTATACCAAAAAAATGCCAAACGTGGCGTAATAATTTTAATGAACCCCATGAACGGGCAAATTTATGCACTTGCTAACAAACCAGATTTCGACTTGAACGAGCCATTTACAATACAAGACCCGCAGCTTGCAGCAGTATGGAGCACTCTGACTCAGGAAGACCAAACAAATGCGCTAAATCAGATGTGGCGTAACTTTGCAATAAATGATACATACGAACCAGGCTCAACTTTCAAAATTGTAACATCTGCTGCGGGCCTTGCAGAGGGTCTTATTACGCTGGACTCGCCTTTCTCTTGCAGTGGCTCTATGACCGTGGGCGGACGGCAGATAAAATGTTGGCGAAGCCCACGCAGCCATGGAGCACAAACATTTATGCAAGGTGTGCAAAATTCTTGCAACCCAGTGTTTATGACAATTGGAGAGCAACTTGGCGCAGAGCTTTTTCACGATTACTTGTTGCGTTTTGGTTTCCACGAAAGAACAGGCATAGACCTGCCTGGCGAAGCCGTGGGTATTATGTACGCAGCGGACAAAATAGGCCCGGTAGAGCTTGCAACAATGGCATTTGGCCAGAGCTTGACAATAACCCCATTGCAGCTAGTACGTGCGGCGGCGGCAACAATAAATGGTGGCTACTTGGTTACCCCACATGTGGGAATGCGCTTGATAGATGCTGACGGCAATATTGCGCAAGAATTTGCCCCGCCAATTGGGGAGCAAATTTTGCCTACAGATGTTAGTGACACCATGCGTTTTATATTGGAAAGCGTAGTTTCCGAAGGTACGGGACGGCGTACGTATATCCCCGGCTTCCGTGTTGGGGGCAAGACGGCCACAAGCCAAAAGCTGCCCCGTGGCAGTGGTAAATATATTTCCTCTATTATGGCATTTGCCCCCGCAGACGCCCCGCGTGTAGTTGCGCTTGTGCTGGTGGATGAGCCACAAGGTGCATATTATGGCGGCCAAGTAACAGGGCCTATTATGCAGGTTTTACTGGAGAATGTACTGCCATACCTAGGTGTGAGGCCTGTATATAATGAAGTGGAGCAGGCAGAGCCGGGTACACTGCCTGTAGCCGTGCCAGATGTGCGGGGGGAAACAAGGCAGGATGCACTGCGTATGCTGCGTGAGGCTAATTTGGGGCATTTAATAACAGGGGAAGGGGATACAGTTGAATATCAGTTTCCGATACCTGGGGAGTTGGTTAACCAAGGGGAGAAGGTTTTGCTTAGGGTGAGGTAGATAAAACGGTGCGGCTGAGTATAATCATGACTATACTCAGCCGCACCGTTTTATTATACCAACCCCTCAACCATCGCAAAAAAATCTTTATTTTTACGTAACTCCTCCAAAAAAGGCGTGTTTTTCATCCATTCAATGGTGTTATGCAAATAATCTCCGTAGCGGGCGGTTATATCGCTCATTACCTTATCCGGCATACTGGCAACGGCTTTGCCTGAGCAGTAAAATGTTTTGAACTTTTGTAAGTTAGCTAAAAATGCCTCATAAAATTCCATTGCTTTATCATACTGTCTTTCAATGTTAAGCACTTTTCCGCCCTCGTGATATATTGCAGCTATAAAAGCATGTGCCGGTGCGTATTCAGACGCATTGATATACCCTTCTATTGCCGTAACAAGTTGGTGTGTTGCATTTATTCTGCTTTCCATACTTTCGTTCGTATACCAAATGGATTTACCAGCTTTGTTAAACGCAAATGCCAGCAACTCGAACATATTCATATTAACCCAATAGCGGAATTCTTCTGTGTCTTTGTCGTGAAGCTGCTCAAGCATTTGGTCTTTTGTATCAAACCAGGTGGGAAAACCGTCTAAAGAGGATATTGCCTTTTCGTAGTTGCCGCATGCCTTATGCATTTTTGCTAAAATGTATGATGTGTTGTGCCGTATGGTATTAACCGTACATTCGTTTAATATGCGCTCGCAAAGCGGTATGAATTCTGCGGCATGTTGCTGTAGTACTGCCTGTGAATTATCTGCCCGCCCCCCAATAAAGTGGTACATGTATACTAATGCAATTTGAAAATCGTGAGGGTAGTTTGTGCGCAGCTCGGTTATTATGGCTGTGCTTTCGTCCCATTTGCATACACTTGATAATTGGTGGTATTCGTCCAATTGTTTTTGCATTGTTATTTTGTTCAACGCTTCGTCAAACCCAAGTAACTTGTCGGAAGAAATGCCAAAATAAGACGCAAGCGGTATTACCATGGTTATGTCGGGCAGGGTTTCGCCTCTTTCCCATTTACTTATTGCTGGTGCGGAAATGTTAAGGTATTCGGCCAGCTTTTCCTGTGTAATGTTTTTTGCCAGGCGCAAGTTTTTTATGTTTTCTCCAATGTTCATGTTGCTGCCTCCTTGTTTTTAGAGTTTTGTTAACGTGTGCACGTTATGGTGTATTTTATTCGGCTTTGTGAGTTAACGCCAGAACCTGTTAGGAAATGCAACTTGCCTGTGGGTTAAAAATATTCCCGACGGTAAAATTGCTGTACTTTTATTTTTGACAAAGCACCGGGAAAATGTGAAAATAACAAACAAACGGAGGCAAAATAATGGACAAAGAATACCTGCCAGACATAGAAACAATACTATCCCACCGACACAATAACGGTGCAGACTACTGGGCGACACCGGACAAACGCCTCTCTAAGGGCAGCCCATTTTCAACCCATAACTGCGCACTAATGCTGTTGGAACTAGGCATGGAGCCAACGCACCCTATAATGGAAGAAGTAACAAAACTATTTTGGGACATATGGCGGGAAGACGGCCGCTTTAAAATTTACCCAAGCGGTGCTATATACCCATGCCACACAATACGGGTTGCGTCTCTTATGTGCCGCCTTGGCCACACAGGTGACCCAAGAATGCAAAAGACGTTTCGGCACCTGTTGGACATACAATATACCGACGGCGGATGGCGTTGCAACAAATTTTCCTTTGGGCGCGGCCCGGAAACGGAATATTCTAACCCGGGGCCGACTTTGGATGCACTGGATGCTTTCCGTTTTACCGAATATTTAAACAATGAACAGGCTCTGGACAAAGCAGTAGAGTTCCTGTTAAGCCACTGGGAAATACGCCGCCCAATTGGCCCCTGCCAGTACGGCATAGGCAAGCTTTTTATGCAGGTGGAGTACCCGTTTGGTAATTACAACTTGTTCCATTATGTTTATGTACTGTCCTTTTATAGCCGTGCAAAAAAAGACTCGAGGTTCCTAGAGGCGTTGGTAGCGTTGCAGGCAAAACTTGTAGATGGAATGGTAGTGGTAGAGCGGGTAGTGCCAAAACTTGCGAAATTTGTTTTTTGCAAAAAGGGCGAGGCAAGTAAGTTGGCCACCAAACGATACCACGAGATAATTGCAAATCTTACCTGAGTTGCACATGAAGTTGGCCGTTGCTTTGTACTTCTCCATACTAAACGCCGTCTGTGGCTTTAATGTCCAATTCCCGCAGGGCGTCGTCCAACCATTTTTCTGTTAAGTTTAGTTCGGCCAAATTTTTGCTAATAACTCTGCCTTCGGAAATAACCATAGCTGGTAGATATTTCGCTGCATTTTGTTTTTGCAGCACGCTTAAATCGCCATTTGGCTCTAATATTGCGTAGTCTACATCTGTTATGGAAAAAACGCTGTTTGTGCGCAGCATCATGGTTAAGTCGTGTACATTAAGACGTTCTTTTTTTAATGCTGAGTAAATTATTTTTCCCTTTTTTATAAGGATGATTGGTTGCCCGTCGAATAGCTCCCTAAATCGTATGCTTTTTAGTGCAATAAGCTCTACGCAAATAGCAAGACACACCCATAAGGCAACCCCCAGCATAGAACGCCATAGTTTTATATCACTGTGCAAAATAATATCGCCTACCATGCTGCCAATTACAATTCCGGAGATGTAGGTGAATACGTTCATTTGGCCTAATTGTTTGTTGCCGGTAACCCGCACTAAAAGTAGCAATATTGCAAAACCTATTAACACACGAAAGAATATTTCCAATGAACATCACCTCTTATGTATCGTTCCTTGTTTTTGGAAAAGTATGTAGAATAAAATTCAACTGATCCGTAATTGCGATCATTTGAATTTTGAGCACCACCGTTTAGGAAGGAATTCCACAAATGAAAATACCAGAATTATTAGCCCCTGCCGGCAGTATGGAGAGTGCCATTGCTGCAATAAACGCCGGAGCAGACGCCTTGTACCTTGGCGGCAAAAACTTTAGCGCACGCAGCTCGGCACAAAATTTTACGGAGGACGAGCTTGTTAGCCTAATAGAGTATGCAGCCCTGCGAAAAGTACGGATATATATTGCAGTTAATACGTTGTACAAAAACCACGAAATGCCTCAAGTTTTGGAATTTGTAAAAAAAATGCACAGCGAGGGTGCTGCTGGGTTCATTTTGCAAGACCCTGGGCTGGCGTATATATTAAAAACAAACTTCCCGGATATCGAAATTCATGCATCTACTCAAATGTCGGTACACAGCACCGCTGGGGTTAATTTTATGGAGCAAATGGGTTTTTCCAGGGTGGTTTTAAGCCGGGAGCTTTCTATACAGGAAGTAGAGGAAATAAACAGAGACACAAATATCGAATGCGAAGTATTTGTACACGGTGCATTATGCATTTCTTATTCCGGCCAATGTCTAATGTCTAGCTTAATTGGCAGCAGAAGCGGTAACCGGGGCAAATGCGCCCAAATTTGCAGAACTAGATACACATTAGGAAATACCACAGGCTACCTGCTAAGCCCAAAAGACATGATGACGTTGGAAATTTTACAAAACATAACCGCCACCGGCGTTTCTTCTTTAAAAATAGAAGGCCGCATGAAAAGCCCAGAGTATGTGTTTTTGGTAGCAAAAGCATACCGCCAGCAATTGGATAATATCGCTGCCGGCTTGAGCAAGTTACCGCCAAGTCAAGAAACGCTGCAAAACTTATTGCAAATTTTTAACCGGGGTGGCAGTTTTACCACGGGTTATTACAATGTTTACGCAGGCCTTAACATGATGAGTACCGTCACCCCTAAAAGCACCGGGGTTTTGGTGGGGGAAGTTGTGGCAAGTAAGGGCGGAAAATGTAAGATAAAGTTCAATATAAAAATGAACCCCGGAGACGGTATTGAAATTTGGACAACAACAGGTGAACATGTAGGTACCGGTATATCTAAGCAAATTGCGGCAAACTCCATCAACGAATTTGCTTTAAAAGCTGAAAAAGGCAACAAGGTGTACAAGTCCTATGATAAAGTGCTTGCAGGCGCTACAAAAAAAGCCATGGCCACCGAGCAAAAAAAACATGTGCTTACAGGGGAGGTAGAGGCAATAGTAGGCAAAAAGTTGCGGCTTAAACTTTCTACTAGCGATATCGTTATTGAAAAAGTAGGCGAAATAGTAGAAGCTGCAAAAAATGCACCAGTGCCGCCGGATGAAATACTTAGCCAATTATCTAAGACCGGCAATACCCCTTTTGAAATTAAATTTACAGAGGCAGAAATTGGAGAAAATATATATGTAAATAAAAGCGCACTAAACCAATTGCGGCGTAATACACTTGAAGAGGTTGAGGCTGCGATAATAAAAAACACCAAAAGTATTACCACTCCACCCCTCCGGGGTACCCCTCCAAGGAGGGGAATAACAACAGCCTGCCAAAATTCCCCTCCTTCGAGGGGTGGCACGGAGTGCCGGGGTGGTTCCTCTCAAAAGATTGCCGTACAAATAAACGACATAAACCACTTGCCCGCAGTACTCTCCCAAAACATCTCCCGCATATACCTAAACTACACCACCAAAAACGTAACCAACCTACCCACCAAAACTAACACTGAAATTTTTATAGCCCTGCCAACCATAAGCCGCAATACAACAGAGGCAGAGCTTAAACTTGCATTTAAGCTGCTAGAAGCAACTAATGTAGACGGCTATCTCGTATCAACTTACGGGCAGCTACACCTCTTGCGCTCCACAAAAAAACAAATAATGCTCAACCACACATTTAATATTTTCAATGCACATGCGGCAGAATTTTTCATAAACATGGGCATGGGCGTAACCCTTTCTCAAGAGCTAAACGCTCACGAAATAAACGCAATTACCACCGGCAACACCGAGTTAATTGTATACGGGCGGCAAATATTAATGTCTACCCATAACTGCCCCGTCGGTTTATACACAGCAAACAAAAACGGCAAATATTGTAGCCGCAAAGGTAGCAAAAACAACTATGCATTGGCAGATAAAATGGGCGTAAACTTTCCAATTTTAACAGACTGCCACAACTGCATAGCCCATATACAAAACGGCAAACTACTAGACACATCCGCAAAGTTTCAACCAATAAAAAATACCGAAGCAGAATTCTTCCGCTTAATTTTTACAACAGAAGACGAAAAAACTATTTGCGAAACCATAACCCGCTACAAGCAAGCTCTAGGCGGTAATGGTGAAAGTACTCCCAGCCAAAATACAGACTTTACCTACGGCCACTTTTTCAGAGGCGTAGAGTAGCCAAATAATAGGAGGCAAACATATGAAAATAGGAATCATTTGCGCAGTAGACACAGAACTAAAACCATTTCTGCCCCATATTCAAAACTGCAAAATATCCCAAAAAGCAATGCTCACCTTTTACGAAGGTGCAATTAGCAACACGCAAATGGTTGCAATGTTTTGCGGGGTTGGCAAAACAAATGCCGCCCTTGCCGCTCAAATATTAATAGATACTTACGGTGTTAACGCAATAATAAATTCCGGCACTGCCGGCGGCATGGACATTAGCCTAGATCTGTTCGACACAGTTATATGTACAGAGGCCGCTCACCACGATGTACACGAAGGCATATTAACCCAATTCCAGCCATGGATGCCGTCCGTTTCAATTAAGGCAGATAAAATTTTGCTAGAAGCCGCAAAAAGGGCTATAAATCAGCCGGGCATAACTAATAAAATACACTTCGGCAAAATGGTAACAGGTGAAAAATTTATAGAAGATGACGGCCGGGATGAAATCATTTCCCGTCTAAGCCCTCTAACTGTTGATATGGAAACCGCAAGTATTGCCCATGTTTGTTATGTAAACACCATCCCATATATAGCGGTAAGAACCATAACCGATACAGCCGCACACAAAGGTACAGACAATTTTGAAAAAAATTGCCCCGCTGCTGCAGAGATTTCTAAGAACATTGTATTGGAGTTGTTGGCGGAGATTTAACAAAATATTATGGAGGATTCTATGAAAAAAATAAAAATAGCCCTGATTCAATCAAAAGTAGTTTACGGTGATGTGGAAAAAAACTTAGCCGCTGCAGAAGCCTTAATCAATAGTATTGATGAAAGTTATGATATTGCCCTGCTACCAGAATGTTTCGACTTTGGCTGGGCAATTCCAAATGCGGCAGAGCGAGCAGCGCAAATCCCAAATTATGTAACAATTCGTTTGTCCGCAATAGCAAAAGCGAAGGACATTCACATTGTAGCTGGTGTAACCGAAGTTGGCGAAGATAACACCCTGCGCAACACTTCGGTTTTAATAGACAACAACAGTAAAATCATTGGTAAGCATAGCAAAATAAATATCCTCACCCATGTAGAGTATATATACTCTGTTGGGACAAGCATATCTGTTTTTGACACCAAGTTTGGCAAAATAGGCATCCCCATATGTGCGGATTGCAGCACGAACCCTCCAGTCATACCCGATGTAATGGCACGTATGGGTTGCGACTTGATTCTTTCACCATGCGCATGGGCAGTCCCGCAGTCGTTTATACAAAACAAAGAAGTGTATGGTGAAACATGGACTGTACCTTATAAAAAAATTGCATCTGCCTACAAAGTCCCAGTGGTTGGGTGCAGCTATGTAGGAGAAATTACTTGCGGGGAATGGGAAGGATTTAGTTGTATCGGTAACTCCATTGTGGTTACGGCGGAGTGTGATGTTATTGCACTGCCTTTTGGAGAAGATGCAGAGTGTGCAAAAGTGGTTGAGCTAAACCTGTATGACCGGCCGCCATTAGGTACAGATCTGCGGGGCATTGTTGGATAGTATGATATAAGAGCAACCACACCATGCAGGCAATTGCTGTTACACCTAAGAGCAGGAGGAAATTTGTTACTCCAGGCGGGGGCAATAGCCTCACATTTATTTCAAACAAAATAAAATTATACCCGTAGCAACCCCAACATTTAAAGATTCGCATTTTTCATTCATTTCTATATTCACTTTTATATCACACAAATTTAGCAATTCGTTCCCAAGGCCGTCTCCTTCGTTGCCAACTAGGATTGCTCGCTTTTTATTTGCCGTAACATCGTTAAGGCTCACACCTGTGTTTACATCTGTGCCTATAATCTGATAATCTTGTTCTTTTAGCTCTAAAATAAGTTCCTGTAGTGGGCGTTTCATAATGTTTATATGAAAAATCATCCCTTGGGTAGATTGAATTACCTTTTGGTTGTAAATGTCTACACTGTTGTTGACGACAATTGTATCTATATTAAATGCAACGGCGCTTCTTATGATTGTGCCAAGATTGCCCGGATGGTGGACTTGGTCAACTAAAAGTATACTGTTATGGGTATGGTAATTAGCTTCATCTTGTTGGGTGCAAATACCTAATATCTTGGTGTGTGCTGCTAGAGATGAAAGTTTAGCCATTACAGTGTCTGTTACCAGATATGTTGGCACGCCAAAGCTACTATTTTTTTCAGTCGAAATAACTTCTTTTAAACAATTGGCTTTATGAGCTTCCAGAACTAGGTGATAGCCTTCTACAATAAAAAGTTTTTGCTTGTCTCGGATTTTTTTGTCCTTCAGCTTACACCATTGCAATACTCTAAAATTGGTTGGGGAGTTTATTATGGACATGTGATCATCTGCTTTCTTCCGTAGTTGACAATTTCTAAGATATCCTGTACCATACCACAAATTATATATATAAGTAAATTTTAAACCAGTTTAAACCGTTGAAGCGAGAGTAAAAACTATTACGCACCATACAGAGAGTTTGGAAGACATTGCAAATAACGTCAGGCGTTTGCGAGCAATGTCAGTGCTGAGAGCCAGGCAGGAAATGCGGATAGTTAAATGGGTCGCAGAGGGCATGTTGAACGGTGTGGGCTTCATCACACTTAGTAGCTCATGACGTGAGCGCATACGTTAGTTGCGTAGGGTGTGATTGCACCCGTTAAGGGCATAAACGCAAGCGTTTGTGAATCAAGGTGGCACCGCGGATATTTTGTTAGTCATCCGTCCTTGACAGTTTTTTTGTCGAGGGCGGGTGATTTTTTTATTTGTTAGGAAACTGCTCTGCATTTTCCTGTTCATGCCTTGCGGCACGGTGCTTTACGACTGCATGAAAAAAGCGGCGGAGCCGTTTTCTTGTAAATAACTTAAAAAGGAGAATTTATAAAATGAACAACCCAAAAGGCCGTTTTGGCCAATTCGGAGGGCAATACATCCCCGAAGCCTTAATGAATGCAATTCAAGAATTGGAACACCAATATGACTTCTACAAAAACGATACACAGTTCCAACAGGAGTTCCTAAACCTGTTAAAAAACTGTGCAGGTCGTCCTTCTCTTTTATATTTTGCAGAAAAAATGACAGCCAACTTAGGTGGTGCAAAAATTTACCTTAAAAGGGAGGATTTAAATCATACAGGTTCACACAAAATTAACAATGTGTTGGGTCAAGCCCTTCTCGCTAAAAAAATGGGCAAAACCCGTTTAATTGCGGAAACTGGCGCAGGCCAGCACGGCGTGGCTACAGCCATGGCCGCAGCCCTTATGGAAATGGAGTGCGAAATTTTCATGGGTCAACAAGACGTGGAGCGGCAAGCTTTAAATGTATTCCGCATGGAGCTCCTTGGCGCAAAAGTTAACGCTGTAACCAGCGGAACAATGACCCTAAAAGACGCTGTTAACGAAACAATGCGGGAGTGGGCTTCCAGAATAGACGACACACATTATCTGCTGGGCTCTGTTGTTGGCCCCCATCCCTTCCCAGCCATGGTGCGGGACTTTCAACGGGTGATAAGCAAGGAAATAAAAGAGCAAATCCTGCAAGCGGAAGGTAAGCTGCCGGACGCAGTAATAGCCTGCGTAGGCGGTGGAAGCAATGCAATAGGTGCATTTTTCGAATTCATTGAAGACTCCACAGTTCAACTAATCGGCTGCGAAGCTGCAGGGCACGGTATTCACACCCCGAAAAACGCAGCCACAATGGCTGTTGGGAAGATCGGCATCTTCCATGGAATGAAAACATACTTCTGTCAAGATGAATACGGTCAAATTGCTCCGGTTCATTCAATTTCCGCAGGATTAGATTATCCGGGAATTGGCCCAGAACACGCATATCTCTTAGACATGAAACGTGCCACATATGTACCTGTAACAGATGACGAAGCAGTGGCGGCTTTCGAGTACCTCTCTCGTATGGAGGGTGTTATCCCCGCAATAGAGAGTGCTCACGCTGTAGCGTACGCCAGAAAACTTGCCCCCACAATGGGCAAAGAGCAGATAATTGTAGTAAATTTATCCGGCAGGGGCGATAAGGATGTTGCATCTGTCGCAAGATTCAAGGGGGTAAATATTCATGAATAATCGTATTTTACAAAAATTTGGAGAGCAAAAAAAGGTAATAATCGCATTTGTAACAGGTGGCGACCCGGATATTGCAACAACAGAAGAGCTGATGCTGGCAATGGCTGCATCTGGTGTCGATATTATAGAAATTGGTATCCCTTTTTCCGACCCTGTAGCAGAAAGCGTTGCCATGCAAGCAGCAGATAAACGAGCTTTGGAAGCGGGCTGCACTGTAGACAAGCTCTTCGACATGGTAAAAAAACTCCGTAAACAAACACAAATCCCATTGCTGCTTAAAACCTATGCCAACCCAATTTGCGCATACGGGAAGGACAAGTTCATGGCAAAATGTAGGGAAGTTGGCATAGATGGTATTACAGTTCCAGATGTCCCATACGAAGAAAAGCTGGAATTCGAAGAAGATTGCAATCGCTATAATATCTTGCTAATTTTATCAATTTCCCCATCCACAAATGAAAGAATAGATAAGATTGCAGCGGAGGCAAAAGGCTTCCTATATTGCGTTGCGCCCATTGGCACAGCAGGTGATATATACAAAAACATTAAAAACTTACTCATTCAAATAAGAAAAACCTCAGATATCCCATGTGTGGTAGGGGTGTCGGATTTAGCGCATGTATCAGAAATCTCAGCAATTGCAAACGGAGTTGCCATAGACAATGCAATTGTACAAGTTGTTGCAAAATACGGCAAAGAATGTGTAAGTCATGCCGAAAATTTAATCAAAACGTTATTTGGCAAGGTTTGACGGGGCAAGCCAAAAATGCTACAATAAACCAAGTATAGTTATTGCGTTCTTTCGTATAATGTTCAAAAGTACAAACAGTTGCTTAGAATGCGGATATAAAGTTGGATAAAAGTCCTGGAATGACAGTGCTTTGCATTATTACAGAACTTTCACCCCTAAGGTTCATATTTAGGTAACAGTTTGACATTGCTATATTTTCATTCCTTGTTTGGTAGTGATTATGTTCCGTAATGGGGCGATAGGAGGATAGATTATATGATTTGTAGCAAATGTGGCAACCAAAACGGAACTGACTTGAAGTTTTGTGGTAAGTGCGGCACTCCCGTCCCTCAGGATGAACTTGATAGACTGGCAGTGGGCAACAATGTATCCGGCGAATACAACTTCAAAAATATTGTTAAGTTCGATGTGACAGAAGAAAATGTGGAAACTGTTGCAATCAAAGGACTTGCACTAGATGTTGGGCTATTCTTTAAGGGGCTGTCTGCCTTGCTTCTGCTTTCATTTTTTCTACCTTTCTTTCGTATTTCAACACCTGGCTTTTTAATGGATGCGTATACTATATCCGGCTTCCATGTCGCTTTTGGCTGGGAAGGAACCGGCGGAACGGCCAGGACCGTCATGGGTTTCGTACTGTTTTTTATTCCCATTACAATTTTTGCACTATTCCAGTTTAGAAGTGACATACAAAAAGCTATAATCTTACTTAAGGGTTGCTTTTTTGCAGTAGTTTTGGGCGTAGTAGCCGTGGGAATGATTGCGTTATTTGTTTCCGCATTTAGAATAAGCGCCCCATTTATTTCTGTTTGGCCATCTGTAGGATTTATTTTTTCCTTCATGTTATACTTACTTGCAGGTACTGTCTTACTAGGCCTTGTAATTGCTGGAAGAAAAAGACAATAGTGATTGAGGAGAAATCTTATGCAATGTGATTATTGCGGCAATTTACAATCGCCTGGCATTCAGTTCTGCGCAGATTGCGGTGCAGAGTTAATAAGCCCAGAGCAACTTGCACTACTTGAGCAGGCAAATTCAAGTGGGGATTTTGTTCAGCGCATATACAAGCATGGTTCAAGCTCTTTGTTTTTGGCAGGATGTATTATGTATACAATTGGTAGTGTGCTTGGAATACTCATCACTCTGTCATTTGCAACAATAATTTCTATTTGGTTTGTAATTATACCAGTTATTGCCGCATGGAAAATATACACAGTATCCACAGGTAAGGCATCTGTCGAAGGCATACTAAGCAGTCTTAAAATGTTTAAGGTCATCACTATGATTCCTGTTGTTTTATTATGGATAGCTGTAGGAGCTATGGCAATTGTAGCGGTAGCGTTTATATTTATAGAGCCTATTATTTTTGTAGCTTTTGTAGTTGCGATTCTTATCTTGCTTGTATATATTATATTTTATTTTTTTGCATTGTTTAAAATTATCAACAGCATCCGTAACGGAATAGCTACTGGGCATGTTGCAAAAATAGAAGGTGTGGGAGCTTTCACAATTCTAAGCTTCATTATTATTGGAATAAGTTTACTGGGGAATATATTTGTGTTGCTAGGCATTCATATGATGGATATGATTGTAGAAAATATGCTATATTATTTCGAAGACTTTGTCGGTTCAGAGCTTATGATAGACCTTGTCTCAGACTTTGGCGGACTTGCGGTACTGTCTTCCTTAATTGGGATGGTAACTAACATAGGAATGCTGTTGCTGATTATTACACTGCGTAAGTTCGCAATGGAAGTACGCTATAACTTATCCTTTTAGAGCTTACAGAAACTTTTGTAATTTTCTCAAAAAACATTTGACAAACCCGTCACACTGGTGTATGATACTGCCTTGTGACGGGTTTTTATGAGCCTGTCAAAGAATAAACAGAAAACTATAATGAATTTTTAAAGAATTTTTAAATTTTCAATTGTGACACACCCGGTTGCGTGAACAAGGCAATGCGTCACCAAGCCTCGCACCCGGCTAATATAAAACGGTACTGCGTAAAGTGGAGGAATACACATGCAAAACCAAAAAATTCGCATCAACTTA
>Ga0123355_10001441_pt1 | contig 33105 bp, 14 predicted proteins | sample TergutEmb28metaG_3_FD_89872 | JGI IMG/M metagenome (GOLD analysis project Ga0123355, IMG submission 89872) | Embiratermes neotenicus P1 segment gut microbial communities from Petit-Saut dam, French Guiana - Emb289 P1 | ecosystem: Host-associated > Arthropoda: Insects > Digestive system > Gut ...
TAAAAGAAATATAAATTCAATTACCCTTTATTTTATTGATAAACACTTAACGTTCCTGTGAACACCACACGGTATAATCCCTGAGTGAGTCCATGTTCCCGAACTGAGAATAGGCCGGTTAAACTATGCGTCCTTGTAATTCATTTAAATCTCAGATGCCCAAATGTCCTATAAACTGATAGAAGTACCTGTTAGGGCGTTATATTCGGTTTTGTATGTTGTTTTGAGAAAGCAACAAATCGTAATAATTTTACGTCCAAAAGAACATCTGAACTTTGATATTGTAAATGTCGCAGTTCAATATATAAAATAATAAATTAAACACATAATTCTACACTAAACGCCTAAGAATCTGAACCATATATTTTACGGAAGATTGTAAATTCTATGTTTCTCTCTATTACCGCTTATATGACGAAAATTACATAAAATATATATTAAAATAATACACGATATCATGCATATTGTTTTATTCTTCTCTTTGAATTTCACTTTCTTCCCATTTTGGGGGGTTTTGACACGTCGTTGTAAACTCAAAGAAAAGGAACATTCGAGGAGCTATTTTAACATTATATATTTTTTTCCCAGTCTGTCCATCAAATTATTGTAATATCTTAAATTGTGATCTGATTTCTTTCTTTACAATTTCTGAACAAACACACATCTATCACAGAGCGTCGTGTAAGCTACAGAAATTATGAAAGGCCATTCTTTTATAACCAGAAACACAAAATAAAATTTGTGTTTAATTGTGTGTCAAATTTATGTCTACATATAGGTGTGTATTTTTATGTGTCCAATTTTGTGTTTCTAATAGTATGTGTCTGTTTGTGTGGGTCTAATTTTGTGTGTGTGTGTGTGTGTGTGTGAGTTTGTATTTTTATTAGTGTTTGCTAAATTTTCAATTTTTAAAATAACAATAAAACACTTTAATCAAACACAGTTCAACAATTGGCACTGTAGACAGCAAAGTTTGTCGATTCCTAAGGAATCAACATCACGCATTTCATAAAAACTTTAAAAAAAATCACTCACTTAATATTAAAAAACTAAAGAAATGATGTGCCATAAATTTTCTTTTAGAAATTGCCTGATGATGATTTCTAACGAATCGAAACATGTCGTAAGGCAGGGTGCCATTTAATAAATTGACTTGTGTTTGACCGAAGTGCTTGTACTGTTGTTTTATGCATTTTGTTTTGGCTGCAATACAGCGAAATTTGCAAAAGCCGTTGTAAGTCTCGACTGGTTCCTTGCCACGACAACCTCATGAAGTGGGTTTGACAAGTCTGCTCATATAGTGCAAGAAAACTACAGGGTTTGTATAAGAAACATATCAAAAATATGATATTTCCTGTTCCGAATTGCGTCATTAATTTCGAATTTAATGCGAGATTATAAATTTGTGGAAAAATCTAAGCATGCTGGAGGACGCAATAATCGCACTTCCTACACATTCCGCGCTCAACAATATACAGTGCTCAAGTGACCTTCCACGCTGCAAACCGATATGTTGACCAGCCTTAATACTACATTAAATTATTCAAAGTGACGTGAATGGTTCGGGGGCGAAATTTTTAAATTTATTTTATTCTCACATAATTGTGTCTTCTTTTACCTGCCTACTGCTTACTGTTCATATATCGGGAAATTGCAGCCAAATATTTTTGATAATAAATTTTCAGACACATTTTCTGTTGTTATGCAAATACTGTGAATAGATTATTGTGACTTACAGCAGTAAACACAGACACTTACCTGTGGAATCCTGTTATTTTTTCTTTAAAATTCAACTGAAGTAACTTCTTAAGCCTTACTTATTTTAACAAGTTTAATATGAATTTATGTGTAACCAGTAGAGATTAGAATTTCTGTACCAAACTGACCTACCGTATTCCCCTTAACCTGCTGTAATAAAAGGGAATCAGATCTCTTTGTCGGGATAAATCGGCCAGATCGTGGCGTTAATCACCCACAAATATCATTTCGGAGATTAAAGAAAATGTAGAGCATTAATTTTACTCCACTTCTGGGAATTCATGGCCACTTATAGGATTAAATTTGGTTATATATTTGTGCAGCATTTTATTGAATTATGAAAGTAATTAATTGTTTTACTTAATTTTGTAAATATTCTACTTAAATCAAACTGTATCCTTAAAGCTGTAAGCCTATTTACTGTGTATAAAATTTATCTCAGTGCTCTACAAATTTGAATTTGAAAGCCAACCCAATTACATTCACAACATTTCGTGTACAAGAGCCTGGAGTAAATAACAAAACCAAAGGAATCTCAAAAGCCAGGTCATTTTGTGAAATATTTTAAGATAAACAAAGGTTTACTAAATAGTACAAGTGATTGCATCAGACCCTGACCTCTGTAAGGGACGTGAACTGGAATGATTCAGAAAAGTAGCATGGTTAGACTCAACGACGCTGCCTGACATCGGAAAACAAGTCAAATGCTCCTTAGACTTCCAGTCTAAAACACAGAGCCTCAAGACTTGTATATCATGATTAATTCCACAAATCCTCCGCTTTAAAGTTCAGGTAACTTCGGTCGGTCTAAACTTAAGCTATAATTCAGGAGGGTGCACAAAATCGTGTGAGCGTAGACCAAAGTTTTTCTGCAGAGTGGTGGAGACGACACTATCCGGTATTCATTACCTTGGGAAGTAGCCGCTAATGAAGTGAATGAGGTAGAATTGAAGGAATGTTTGTGAACCTCGCACTGAACATTGTCATTTGCAATGCCGGGGAGAATGTGAATGTAATCTTAATATACCCTGGTCTTTTCCCATATTGATTCATGGGGTTTGTACAGCAATGTGCACGAAGCCTGCGGGCAATTGCGATGAGACGCCGTGTAATTTGGTAGAAGGTAATCGGTATCTTCCTTCATATTGGAAGAAGGAAGTTTCTCGAAAAAGTATGAAACTTGGTTATTTATATATATATATATATATATCATATTTCCCGAGATAATACTCTCCAAATGTAACTAAATTTTCGAATGGCTAATTCTGTCCTTCCCGTTTTATAAATGTGGCCAAATAAGTTGGAAATTGTGTATAAGAACTTCCTACTTAGCTCTCAATTTCACAGTGCCCAACAGTGTACCGTTGTACAATACCGACAATTGTGCATTTATACTGCATCGTGTTGCGTATTACGTGAAGACTACTAAATTGTCATGTGACTGTTGTTAGATAGGGCTACTTTGTCACAGTGCCTTCCTGCAGACAGTTACATTCACACCACAAAAAGTGTCCTAAGCAGATATTAGTAAACACATACAAAACTTTCTTTGGTATCAGCAAGTATTTAAACTTCAAATTTATACAAAACTAATTATTGAATGCAATATATACATATATATATATAATTCATTTGATGTTTCCACCCAAAAATATACTTGAAAACTTTGTATCAAAATGGAAACCTGTTCTGTAAACAGGGTGTTTAGGTTACTTAATAGAAATAATCATTTAGATAACAGATGTTTCATTTATGAAAGATGCCTCAAAACTGCCTTTCCTTACACGGCGAAGACACGGAAAGACGAGAGAGACCTCTGACGTAAAAGTTAAAAATTCAAAAAAATTTAACTTTTCTTAAAAAGCAGCTTATTGGTTTTATTCTGTCATTATACATTTATTTGCAATGTAAAAGAATATCTATCCACTGAGGGTATGTGAACCTAAAACGTAAGGTAGGACATTGCGTAATTAGCGGAAACCCTTAATTGTGCACTTTAATAAATACCATTGACGATCCCAGTGGTCCTTCGTTCTGCGGCCATTCGTTTAATGTAATCTGTTGTGAGTGTTGTGAGTTATCTGCTGCCTGTGCCTACATCGCGCTGGTCGCTAGTCCAAAGCAGTCCTACCAAGTGAGGTAGATCAGAATGCAATCACGTATCATCGATAATGAGGAGCACATTGCACTTGGGGGAGTGTGCGTCATAGTAAAGAAAACAAATATAATTAAGGAAACAAAACATTCTGGGAAGGACATATAAAAACAGGCTTTCGAATTATTAGTATTCAGAAAGTAAGCACCGTTTCGCTGTAAAAAAAAATCGAATAAGTTTTCGTATAAAATTTTATTATCAGATTCTACTTTCTTCAAACTATTCTTCCAAATATTCGCCGCCATTATTGAAGCATTTATTTTAGCCGGGCACAAGTTTTTGTATACCCTCCACATAGAATACGGCCGCCTGCGATGTTAGCCAATATTGACAATGTCATAGAATAGAGTCCTTGAAATCTGAGGAAAGTGCAGGGACAGATCAGAAATTGTGAAATGTCTGTCGTCACGCACCCTTTCGTTGACCTTACGCACCAAATCATCATTAACTAAGGATGGACGCCCACTTCGCACCTCATCGTGCACGTTCTCTCGTCCTTCATTGAACATCCAAATCCATTTCCTAACCATGCCATCACTCATCGCATTGTCACCATACACTTCACAGATCTGGTGATGAATCTCACTTGGTAGCACATTCCTAGCGTTCAAGAAACGAATTACAGACCGTATTTCGCAGTCGGCGACCCCTTCAGTTGTCTTAGACAGGTTTGACACACAGGAACAAACATTAACATAACACGAATAAGCAGACTAAAGAATTGATAATATAAATAGGAAGTCCCTTCAATTCATACAGACGTCAATCACATGGGACTGATTTACACTCTATTCAGCAGACAGTACATTATGTCCTTTTATACTCGCTTGCTATAATTATAACAACAAAGTCATTAGAAGGCGACGAAACTCAAGCGAATTCTTTCGCTTTATATGCATAACTGGATGGCAGCTGGAAAGTGACTTCTCTGGCGAGGTATTTCATTCGTAGTCCTGCGTAACAACCATAATTTAAAAAATAGCAACCAAAGCATTAGCAAATTTCTTATGTGTTGCTTAAAAGTGACTTTGCAACAAATAGACCAAAAAAGGGCATTTAAATAACAGTCTAAAAAAGGAGACAGTAGGCTGGTTGCGTTTGGTAGAAGTTGAAGCTGTAATATCTATCATGCGGTTGAACGAGAGCTATCATCAGAGGTAATAATTCATACTTCTCCATGGTCAGGGAATTCCAGTAGTTGTATATAATAGTAGTTCTTCTTAAACGTCTCACGCTCATTAATATAGGGTGTTCAAGAGAAATTCCATGCTGCAAGCCGATATTTGCACAAACCAAAATACTATATTGAATTATTCAAAGTTACCTTAATGGTTCGTAGGAGAAATTTTTAAATTTTTATTTCTTCCACATATTTGCGTCTTCTTGTGACTGCCTTCTACTTCGTGTTCATATATCAGGAATTTGTTGCCTGAGTTTTTGATAAAAAACTGTGCAGACAAATGTTCTGTTGTTAGGCACATTATGTGAATATATTATTGTGACATAAAGCAGTAATTGGATTCGGTGTTCTTTTAGCATTTAAACTTAAGTGCCTTACTTATTTTAAAAGGTTAATATGAAGTTATATATACTCAGAAGAGATTAGAATTTCTGTACCGAACTGACCGAACCGGAGGCCTCTTAACTTCGTGTAAAAAAGGGAATCTGATCTCTTAGCCGGGGTACATCGGCCAGGGCGTGACGTTATTCAGCCAACATTATCGTTTCGGAATTTACAAATGTGTAGAACTATAACTTTATTGCACTTCTTGGCCTTCTTGGTCACCTGTAGGGTGAAATGTGTTTATATAATTGTAGAGCACGTTATTGAATTATGAAAGTAATTAAATTTTAGTGCAGTACGAATTTGAATCTGACACCAATATAATTAAATTCACACAATTAACTGTATAGGCACACATAAATAAATAAATAAATAAGCCAAAGAACTCTCAAAAGACAAGTCAGTTTGTGACATATTTAGAGACAAACAAAAGCTTTACTGAATAGTAAAACAAAGTGCTTGATTCCATGAGACTCTGAGCGCTGCAAAGGACGTGCACTGGAATGATTTAGTAAAGTAGCTTGCTTAGTCTGAATGACGCAGCCTGACGTTTTCAGAAAACAAGTCAAAATTTTCCTTATACATTCAGTGTGAAACAGAGAGCTTCTAGACTTTTATATTATTATTAATTCCACAAATCCTCCGCCCTTATATGTAGGTAAAGTTCTTCTTCTTCTCCTTCTTCTATGATGCTACAACTCTGAAAGAATCTTGGCCTTCTGGACAATAGCCATCCGTTTAGAGCGGTCCTGTACGTGTTCACAAGTTTCATCTTCTTCAGATTATTCCTGGCATCATCCCATCTAGACTTGGGCCATCCAGCTGGTCTTCCTGTGAATGGTTTCCATTTCTGTATTCTTTTCACTATACTTGTTTCGGGCATTCTATTTGCGTGTCCAAACCAACTCAATCGTTGGGCTTTAACATAACTTATTGTGTTCCAGTGTTTAATTAATTCATCCAACTCCTAATTTGTTTTAATTCTCCACATACCTTTGGCTTCCTTAGGTTCCCCAAATGTTTTCCTTAATATTTTCTTCTCAAACACAGAGAGTGTTTGTATAATACTTTCTTTGAGGACACATGGTTCACAGCCATAAACTGCAACTGGTCTAAATACAACTTCTAAATATAACTTCAATTTGGATTTCCTGGACATCAAATTACTTTTAAAGAGCGTTTTGTTTGCATAGAATGCTTTAGTCTTTTTAGCAATTCTTTCTCTAGTTTCTTCTTCCAGAATGTTATTCCCGTTCACAATAGCACCAAGGTACCTGAATGAACTAACCTGATCAATGTAATTGTTGTCCACAATTAGTTTATTTATTTGGGTTTCTTTCCTGGTACACTTCATGTACTTCGTCTTGTTCCCATTTACTATTAGAACAAATTGTAATGAAATGTTTTCAGTTTCTTAAAAATGTCTATCATTGTTTGTTCATTTCGAGCAGTGATTAATATACCATCGGCATATACTGAGCATTGTGTTAAACGTGTTGATATGTTACCTCTTAGTTCTAGCTGCTTCAAAATATCGTCAGTAACTATATAAAATTGAGTTGCTGATATCATGTCACTTTGTTTCTCACCTGTTGTTATTTCAAAGTTTTCTTTAAAGTTTTGGTTTACTTTGGCTCTAGCTTTTGTATCTTGTAATGTGCTTCGTATTGATTTAATTAGTTTGTTATTTCATAGTTATTTAAGCATTCTATTATTTTATCTCTAAAAACTGAGTCAAATACCTGTATAATCAGTGAAGATATTGTGCAACTCTATGCTGAATTCATGATATTCTTCGATCATTTGTCTCACTATAAATATGTTGTCGATTGTGGATCGGTTCGGTCGAAATCCCATTTGGCAAACTTCTAATTTGCTCTCTACTATTTTAGTTAATCTATTGTTTATTAGGATGGAGTGAATTTTATATACTACTTTCACGAGAGTAATTGTCTGTAGTTACTGCATAACATCCTGCCACCTTTCTTATATATGGGACAGATTAAACCTTCCATCCATTCTGTTGGTAGAGTCTCCTCATCCCATATCTTCATAATTAATTTCTGTATCCTCGTTTCTAACTCTGTCCCAACTTGTTTTATTAGCTCTGCTGGTATAATGTCCGATCCTGCAAACTTATGTATTTTAAGCTTCTCTATTACTTGATTTATTTCATAATAGGTGGGTGGGGTACTTCTTCAGAATTATTAACTTTACGTTTTCAGAGATTATCTCTTCAGATCCGGAGCTGATGATTTGTAAGTCACAGTAATATTGTCTCCACCTGTGTAGAATGTCCCCATGCTCAGACAATACGCTCTAAATTTTGTCTTTACAAGATATTGGTAACACCGGTTTTTGCTTATTGAGAAATTGAGATCCTTTAAAAAATTTCTTGCATTATAGAAGGACGTCCGGTTTCTTAGCATGTTATTTTTTCAAACCACTGTTTTTTCACATTATGCCTTATTATTACAGCTTATCATGCAGCCACATCTGATTTATTGGTAAGTTAGACACACAGAGAAACGGTATTTTCTGAATGTGTTCTATATTGTAACAGAAATTTTGATGTTGTACTACAGAATAGAACTCTAACAGAAGAGTAAGTATGCAGCAGCCAGTTTATCTTACTGAATCCAGCTACATGTGCGTGTAATACATGCTTATTTGTCGAGAAGAAAGCTCGGCGATTGTGGGCTTCTGTTTTGTAAAATTTGCGTAATTTTTGTTTGATATTTTATGACGAATTAGTAATTTTACTCATAACCAACGATATGTCTGTAATTAAGCGGATGTAGTAACTTAGTCTAAAATACCATTCTGAAGACTTTCCGTGTGAGTCACACTATTTTCTAACCTCATTATCTGGCATAATATTAAATTTGGTTTCATAATTCTGGAGAAAACAGATTTTCTTCTTATTTATGCAAGAAATGCGTTGTTTTATATTTTACATTTCCTGTAAATATGGTCCCAATTTATGTCTCCACGCAGGTGTCACTTTGTCCTAACAATCGATCTTTAAAATTTTAATTCTTTTGCATTATTCTTGGGTCTTTCATTTGTAAGGCAGTGTCATGTGTTTTGTCTTGGTGGTTATTAATAGAAATTAATTTTAATTTTGTGTTTCTGGCTCTACAATGAATGGCATTTCGTAATTTCTGTAGCTTACACAACGTTCTGTCATACACGTGCGTTTGTTTAGAAAATTGTAAAGAAAGAAATCAGCTCACAATTTAAAGCCTTACAGTAATTTGTTGGACATAATGGGAGGAAATATATTGTTTTAAAATAAATTTTATAAATACCAAATTTTATTACTATTTTGTCAATGTCCAGGTGTCAAATTAGATCCTTGAATGTTCTTTTTCTTACTGTTTATATCGACGTATCGACACAAAAATTGGGGAAAAAAGAAATTCAAAAAGTAAAGAATGTGCCAGCTATCCTGCATTATTGTAATATTTACTGTGTAATTTTATGTAATTTGCGGCATATACGCTGCAACAGAACGAAACATCGAGCTAACACTTTTCCGTAAATTGTATGGCAAAATGTCTTTGGCTTTTAGTGTAGAAGTGCATGATTAATTTTTTATTCTTAGTAAACTGATACTTTTACAGAACAAAATTTAAGCTAAGTGGAGGACGCAATAATCACCCAAAGTACACACCCCACGCTCAATAATATAAAGTGCTCAAGTGACCTTCCATCCGGCAAACCGATATGATGACCAGCCTTAATGTTATAGTAAATTATTCAAAGTTATTGAATGGTTTGTGGGGGAAATTTTTAAATTTATATTTTATCCACATATTTGCGTCTTCTTGTACCGGCCTACTATTTTTTGTTCTTAAATAAGGAATTTGCTCTCTCAGGTATTTATATCAAAACTATGCAGAAATATTTAATGTTGTTAGGCACAAACTGTGACTAGATTATTGTGAAATACTGCAGTAATTAGTGACAATTGACTCTTGAATCCGGTGATTTTTAGTTTAGCATTAAAACTTTAGTGACTTCTTAAGCCTTACTTCTTTTAGAAAGGTTTATATGAAGTAATGAATAGCCAGAAGAGATTAGAATTTCTTTACCCGAATTGAAAGCAACATATTCCCCTCAAACTCCAGTAAAAATGGGAATCAAATCCCTTTGCCGGGTAAATCGAAAAGGGCGTGCATTAATAACACATCTATTATCATTTCGGATGTAAACGAAAGTGTAGAGCTATAATTCTACTCCACTTGTGTTTTTCATGGTCTGTTATAGGATGAAATGTTGCTATATAATTGTGCAGTGCTTAAATGAATTATCAAAGAAATTAATTATAATACTATTTTTTGTAAAAAATATAATTAAACAAATTTTTATCCTTATTGCTGTAAGCCTATTGACTGCTTAAGAAACTAAAATCAGGGCTGTAAAAAATTTGAATCTGAAGACAAACCGAATTAAATTCCGACAATCACGTGAACAGGGGACCAGAATCGATAACAAAACCAAACGAATCTCAAGAGACAATTCATTTTGTGTCATGTTTAAAGAAAAACAATAGTTTTACTGAAAAGTACAAGGGAACTGCGTAATTCCAACAGACCCTGACGTCTGTAAGAGACTTGGAAAGAAATGATTCAGTAAAGTAACATGGTTAGTTTGAATGACGCTGCCTTACGTTATCAGAAAGCAATTCAAAATTCTCCTTACACTTTTAGTCTAAAATACAGAGGCCCAAGACTTGTATATAAGAATCAATTCTACAAATCATCCGCCTTTAATTGCAGGTGAATTTAGTCGGTCTAAACTTAAGCTACAATCCAGGAATGTGCACAAAATCGTGTGGGCATAGTTCAGTGTTTTTCTGCGGAGAGGTGGAGAAGTCACTATCCGGTAGTCGTCAGTTTAGGCAGTAGCTACTAATGAAATGACTGAGGTAGGGTTGACGGAATGTTTGTGAGACTCGCACTGAAGATTGTTGTTTGCAATGATCGGGAATTTGTGAATGTAATCCTATTATGCACTGGTCTTTATCCTTATTGATCCATGCGGTTTCTACAGCGGTGTGTGTAAAGTTTGAGGCCAATTGCGATGAGACGCCGTGTAATTGGGTAGAAGGTGATCGGTATCTACCCTCAAATCGAAACCAGGGAGATCCTCTGAAATGTATAAGCCGTGTTTATATATATATATATATATATATATATATATATCACAATTCCCGAAATAATATTCTCCAAGTATAACTAAATATTCGAATGGATAATTCATGTTTTCCATTATTACATACGTGAACAAATAGATGAGAAATAGATTACAAGAATTTAGCATTAAAATTATTTCTTAGCCGTCAATATCACAGTGCACAACAGCGTGCCACTGAACAGCAACACCGCCAATTGTTAACTTAAACTGCATCGTGTTGTGTATTACGTGAAGACCACTAAACTGTCATGTGACTGTTACTGTGCAGGGCTACTGTGACACAGTTCCTTCTGACTGACAGTTTCCTTTCCACCACAAAGTGTCCTAAGAAGATATTTCGTACAAAATGCAAAAATTTATTTGATACCAGAAAGTATATGAATTTAAAATTTAAACAGAACTAATAATAGAATGCAGTTTAGATATATGTTAATTGGTGTATGCACCCAAAAATTTATTTAAAACTTTTACATCAAATAGTTAACCTGTGTTTGTAAACAGGATGCGTATGTTGCCTTATAGAAATTATCAGTTGGATAACAAATGTATTTAAGAAATGTGTCAAAATTGCATTTACTAAAACGGCGAAGACAAGGAAGAAGGAGAGAGCACTCTGATGGAAAAATAGTTACTTTTTCATAAAAGACCATTCATTTGTTTATTATCCAATTATACATGTGTTTTTTTAATATTTCCGAACACTTCTCTACGGAGAGTATTTGAACTTAAAAGGAAGGGAGGAAAGTGCGTAATTAGCGGAAAACATTAATTGTGCTCTTTAACAAACAAAATTGCCGATCCTAGTGGCCCCTCCGTATAAGGCGCGGGTCTGCACCGATTTGCTTAGTGGGATTGTGAGTTCGAATACCGCTAGTGGATTGGATGTTTTCTCTTGTGAGTGTTTTGAGTTATAAGGTAGATGTCCCAACGTCGGGCTAATCACTAGACCAGAGGAGTCCTACGGAATGTGCTGGATCTGAATGTAATCATGTATCCTTGATAATGAGGAGCACATTGACCTTGGGGAATCTTGTGTCGTAATAAAGAAAACAAACATAAATATGGAAACAAAACAATCTGTGATGGAGATATAAAAACGGGGCTCTGGAAATAATAGTTTAAATAAAATGATTGGACTCTGTATTCAGTTAAAATTTCCGTTAAATTTGGAAGATTATGTACATGTCTGCCATTCCCTGGATATTAAGCATTGTGACCTAATAACATAAAAGTGACAATGTTTTTGATTCACGTTGTAACACAGACGGTCCCAAATCCTTGTAGTATTTATATGAAAGCCGCCCGATATTTGGTGTTGTGGACGAAAATCGACAATAAATTAGTAGTTACAATTATAGCCAGAAGAATGAGAAGAACCCATTAATTTGCTACATACTCCTGTGTTTCCCAACTACCCAAAAAGTCACCCGCCATCCCCATAATTTGCTTCCTTGATTCATCACTTCAATTATTTGAGGGCAAATTAATTGTGAAGAATTTCATAATTTATTGTCTGAACTACTTAAATTTCATTGACACAAAATTATTTAATTACATATTTAACATTACTAATATTTATTATGTTCTACTAACACAACGACAACCAGGCTGTAACGCAGTAAAACAGAATATAAGCCCGACTAACTTATTATGTAGAACTGACCAGATAATTTATGAAACACTTTTCAATAAAACCAGTTTTTAAACCATGATCATAACAGGATAAAACACCTGTATATATATATATATACTTATATATATATGTATGTGTGTGTGTGTGTGTGTGTGTGCTTTTCGTCCCTTTCAAAACCACTCTTTCATTTCACCCAAATTTTCGGCACCCGCAGTGCCTAATATAATTAAGTTTTGCGGAACCAATTATCTCATTCAAATGGCACTGCACTCTGGTGACACCTAGCAGAAGCATCCTACAATAACGAACAAATATGCCATCTGTTGATCATAACCAGATTACTCGAAACAGCTGTTTGAAACATGCAAACAAAGTGACTAGTTCTAAGAAATATTGAGCGATATGAAGGAAAGAGTGTTATTATATATAACACTTTAACGTAGGAAGTTGATTAAATAAATGTATTTAATCAATATTTACACGTTTAGAAGCATATGGCCATGAAAATTCGACAAAATCAAATTGTCATTTACTTTTAGCATTATTCTGCAGAAGTCCCTGCAAGACCCTCTTATCTACGTAGTGCGGCACTTCGCTACGAGATGTCACTAGAGTGCAGAGCCACCTGCGCCGCTCATCAATCTGACTGTCCCTCTGTCGCTATCTCCTTATTAAGAGATGATAGAGAGACGGAATACAGGCACATTGTTCGTACCTGCTGTGCGTAAAGTTCACAGTTCTACTAAAGGCTACAGCAGTTTGTGAAATCTTTGCCAGGAAACGGAGAATAATCTTAATTTATGGAGGTTTCAATGCATAATAAACGGCAGATACGTTGCAGATCTTCAAAAAGATTTTAGACAGGAAAAGACTTGTGAGACTTCTGCTGAAAAGCAGTTACACTGATGAAATGGCATCAAAGAACGGACTGGTAAATGGCTGGATAGTGTCCTTAGGCAACGTTCCTTTCTCTGACGTTGAGAGAGCCATACATTTCTATTATCTGTAGTGCAAACCACCTTCACACACAGAATATTTTACAACGTCAAATGCCTCAAAATGTTAGGAGGAGTACATTGTACTACGCAGAATATGATGTTTATCTACTTTCTGGAAGCCACATAAAACTTATACATTTTAATATTACAATTGACGACTAGGTCAATATTAGTGTCATTTTAAAACCAATTTGTGTGTGTAATTCTGTCGGTATAATTGTGTTTTCAAATTTGAGTCTTTATTTTAGGTCCAAATTTAGGTGCTATTTGTGTATGTCAATTTGTATATGTCTAATTTTGTGCGACTATTTGTGTGTCCCTTATTTTGTGTTTCTAATTGTGTCTACTTATATGTTTTTCTTGGTTTATCCAGAATTTTTGTCTAAATGTGTCTATTTATGTTGGGTTTATTTTGCTTCTAATTTTGTGTCTAATTGAGTGTAATAAATTGTGTGTGCCAAATTATGTGTAAATGTGAGCGTCTAAGAGTGTGATGCAGTAACTTAAAAATTAGGATAATTATGCTGGAGATAAGACTAGGAGCGGCAGCATAAACAAGTAAATTTGTATAATTTTATAAGATATTTTACATTTTAATACATTGCTAATTTGAAAATAAAGGACTTTTCTATATTTCAATGAACTAATAATTTCCTCTAGTTCATTTTCTTTTATTTCCAATATGACATAAAATTATATTTCATGAAATTCACAAATTTATTTATATTGGTAAAATCTATATATTATTGCTATCAATTCTGAGTAAAAAAAATTACAAAAATTAAGAGCGGACGTCACCATGTGGCATGTGCTTATACATATATGAATGCTAGATATTCACGTTCCTGAAATGAATTATTACAGAATGAAATCTTTGTGTAATTAATAAGTAATCTCACTATAAGCCGTGGTTTCCTTTTGTGTTGCTACACGTTCAATTTTTCTGTTCAGAGTATTGTTTAGCGTTATTGTGGGCGCTGGTGAAGCGTGGCCAGCAGACATGTTAAGTTCTGAGGTCTGAGTTACTCGCTGTGGAGAATGTTATGTAATTACAACCTTGTGAGGTGTGACGTAGCTCACGTTTGTGTGTAGGGCAGACCAACGTTTCAGATGATAATGGAGCGTTTATTTTCCAAGTTGCAGGAAAAACTCTTTCTTTAATTTCGATCACAAAATGTCGGAAATAAATCAGAAAACATTAAACGATAAGTTCTGAGGTGAAATAAAACTTTATTTAGTGTAAAACCGTGAAAAATTTCAGCAAACCTGTGCGGTACATGTACTGATCAAAATTACATTCCATAAATAAATGAATAAAAGTCTCAAAATAATTATGCTATAGTAAGGTTATTTCTCATTTTTGTGATATGTAGAAGACATAAAATATGTAATTTTATATTAACGTGTATATAATGCATATTTAATAATAAATATTAAAAAATTATTTTTATATCATTTTGGGACGACATTCGTAAGTAAATATATAAGCCCCCTTTTATTTTAAAGTTATTAAGAGAATAAAGAAGTAATAATTTATATCGAAACGTGTTGCTATATCAGATGGGTTTATTCCACCCTCCCTTAAAATGCAGTTGTGTTGAGAATGATATTAATTTCATTCATCCGTTTCACTGACACAGAACGGAATATCGCACTTAAAGTTCGGGAAAGCTTTTACAAGAAATACAGAGTTTATCTGTGCAGTGGTAACAATGGAATTACGACCTGCACAACATTCATATTGACAAAACTTTCCACGATTTTTCTAAGGATTTCTATGAAGTATGCCTGAAAAAGAATACGACGTGTTTCTAAGCGATTGCTTCAAGTTACAATTTATAGGCCACAATTACTTTTGATAAACAATTATCTTTGCCTCTAAGAGCGTCTTCAATTATTTCACACGAAAATAAAATCAAATATTACACAAATCCCAACGATGCACATTTATGTTAGGGAAAACTGTGTTGTCAAATTCTCAACCCATAAGTGCATGCAACTGAAATTCACATACAGGGTGTTCACTGAGTGCATAAAACTGTGTGATGTCGGTGAGAACTTCAGTAACACAAAGAAACCAACAATCGACATGATACATGATCTTCAGTACCGATCATATTTCAAATTATATATAAGAGAAATTCTATGGAAAATTACGCAGAATTAATGTGAGAAAAAAAGGCTAAAGAAGTGATGATTAAAGAAGGATAATTCTTTTTTTATACAGCCGTCAATCACACCGGGTGTTTTTACAAGCTATTCGCCAGTGAGTTTAACATTTGAATTTATATACGCCTTTCGAATTAAAGAAATTAATAAATTCGTAATCGACCAAATCCGATCAAGTAAATTTGCAATCCGTGCCTACGTGTTTAATCGCTACTTCCTGTTCAGATTATTATTTCACAATTAAACTTGTTCACTGAAAATAATACAAATAATAAATACATTTTCAGAACGAAATAAAATTCCATAGTTCGTCATTGATGTATCAAATGAGTTAGAAAAGGAATTCCAAAGTTTTAATTTCTACAGTTTATTGTCATATACAGTTACCTATAGAGCACCTGGCGAGTGAACCGGCTGGCGTGACGTAGGGGAACAGGTCCTGTGTAAACCAAGTCATAATTAAAACTTACGTAAAAACAGACACAATATCAACTTCAGACACTTTTGCTTAATACACGATTGTACAACAACTCGACCAGAAAGCAGAAGGCACTCAGACACCAGCCCATCAATAGGAGATAGAAGGCAGGTTGCATGTGATAGATGTTGACGCTGTAATATCCATCAAGTGGGTGAACGATAGGTACCTTCCGAGATATTAATTTATGATGGTGCATGTTCAAGGAACTCCAGTATTTATATAGATCTGTTTCAAAAACACGATCAAAAATTCCATTAACTCGCCTCATCTGTGGGTCTCTATGAATATCATTATTGACAGGCCGGTGTTAAAAACTATCCCATCTTCTAACCTGCACACCGAGGGTTCATTGTTCTCGTCAAAGAGAACACTTGTAGAGTAATTATCTTCAGCAAACTTATCAAGCAACAAAATTGACGCACTATTCTCATATTTTGTCCCGTTAACACATTCCTCATACGATGGACATTTCACTCAATTCCTTTGTACTTTTGATAATTCAATTTCGTCCCCATTCTCGAAGATGAAATTATGCCCTGTCGAGAAGGCAAGTTTAATACCTGAGGCGAAAATCTCATCCATATTTTGAATTGGTGTTTTGTACGGAGAGTCGATAAGAAATATTGTGAGAAATGTCATGAAGATTGTGCTGAAGGCCAGCGAGAAAAAAACCCAGGCGAGGAACAGCGAATGTAGAGAAAGTGCGAATGACATCGTTGACACTTACAAGCCTGGAATGACAGCCGACATGTTTGTCAACGAACATGTCAGTGTCTTGTACCTTTGCCATTCCGACGGGATGCTGCATCGTCCAACAAGTGTCGTCGAAATGGCCGCAATCACATTCGATATGATCAGAATTACCCACAGTTCCGTAGAGAGTAATATAAAGAAGCTGCTCAATCTTGGATATTTGATAGAACACTGTACATATCAGCGGACACTTATCACGTAGTAGGTATCTGTGGAATCAAAATATGATACAAACAAATAATTTGTTCCCAAACCACCTAAATTATATAAGTTTCCTTTTTAAACATAGAACCAGATATTTTATTTAACGAATCTCCCTCTATTTCTAACCCTTCTGGTGAAGGTACATGAACAAACGACATATTAATGTGTTCGCAAATGATCAATAATGAATCATACTCCAAACCTTCTCTATACCTCACAATACTACCATACGAAACTTTGTTTTCAACATAATTCGTACTAAAACTCCAACGATCTTTCCTTACAAGAGCTTTCGTAGGACATCCATTGAGGCTGTTAGTGAGCTTTACTGGAAACAAATCAGTGTTCTTGTTGATGTACACTTGTGCAGATGTAACCCAACTGGCCAGTAGGGTGATATCATTCACCTCAATGCAACGGTCTGAACTTTGTTATGGAAACCAAGTGTACACTCTCAATTTCATTCCTGTGTACATATCATTAACGTATATCGGTCTGCTACATGCTTTGTTTGTTACATCATATTTTTGGCTTAAGAAAATAGATTTATATATCCTAAATTTTAAAAAATGTTCAAATATGTCCATTCGTTGCGACATTGAGAATTCATTTGCTCTAGCCACAATAAAACGAGTCTCAGAATTTGTTAATCTTGTGTATTTGTGTGGTTCTACAACTAACTCATTAATTTCAGCTTTAAAGCCCTCGATATCCCATCCGGTATTAATATAATGTTACTGCCACCTCTATCTATAAAATATGAATTTTCCGGTATGCTAATATTACCATCAACAGTAATAAAGACAGGCCAGATAGAAGTTCTGTGAATCTCTGCAATCAGTTCCTGCTGCACATCTCGGAAGGTAGGTGGCGATGATATCACCAGAGATCGTCCTGGTGCGAAATATATGTGTCCGATGTATGTCAGTCTGCGCACGAAGTGGGATTCCTCTAAAGTAAGGGATGTGGATGGCAGCAGTGCTCAATTCGTAATTGGGCTGAAGAGCTATATCACCAACAGGATGACCTCAGTTTTCACATTCTGCAAAATGAACAAAACACGTTCAGTTGCTCAGTACCGTATATTACCCTAATTATAGTATGATTTATATTTATTTCCCAGAACCATATATTTGACGTCGAGATTGAAGTTAATTCTCGAGTGCTTTTCCTTACCTGTAGCAGTGGTTGTTTAATTTTAATGGCTTCTCATCACAGTGTGTCTGTCACATTACTAAATTAAGAAACTGTGAAATTCTAATTCAGCTAGCAATTTCTCTGAAGTGAAATGAGCTATTATTATTACTACTATTGAATATATGAGATAAATATTCTGTATTTCCTGATCCTTTATTTACTATTGTTTTAGAAAAAAGTTTTTAAATTCCACTTACCTCCAGGCTTAATTTCAGAATTCAACAAATTAGCACCTTTAGAATTTGCATTATTTTCCCCAAATTAATAAATAAATTTTTCCGGAACATCCTTCTCTCTTTTTCTTTCTGGGTTGAAAGTAGTTTGCCCCCAAACCCACTAAGTTTTGTGACGAACGAAATACCGTTTGTTTGAAGAATGAAGACTTCTTCCAGTTTCTGAAATTGCACACCATGGGTCCATCCTGTAACAACTTGTGAAAATTTGGAAGCAAAGTTTATTTGTTGATGCTGAGGAAATTGAGCCTGAGCCTACAGAAAAGGCCATGAGTGTTTTCAATTTGACTGAGTGGCTTCTAGTGACTGAAGCTGGCAGCAGTCTGTCTGCAGACACTGACGGTAACGAACAGCGAGCAACAGCACCTGGACAAAAAATTGTGTGGACGCTTGCTTCCTTCCTGGAGACGATGCTGAATGGACAGGAGACATATTTAGTGGGTGATTATTTTACGAAATCTTCAGTGACACATGCAAAATTTTTGTCGTTAAGCCAGCCGTCATCTTCGTGATGTTTTGTCCAGTTGTTGCTGTTTGCTGTTGGTTTCAATAAATGTTCTCGAACACTCTTATGCTAGTTTGAATTCAGCCCATTGTCTCAGTCAACTTCAAAACCGTTACGGTACACTCTTTAGGCACAGGTACAATTTCTTCTGTTCCTTCGAAGTATCTTTTTCTGAATTTCGGTAGTGGGTTCTAGCGTGGGCTTCTTGCCATGTGTTTTCAGCTACTCGAAATAATAAAGCTCGCACGTACGAAATTCCGTTCTTCAAATAAAATTGTGAGTGTGGGGGCAAACCTTATTAAGTGAGAAGCGGTAAGAGAGAGAGAGCAATTCTGTGGGTTTTGTATTTATTGTTTTCTGGAAAATTAGAGCAAATTTCAAATTTGTTTCTTGGCTGGAATCTGATTTCAAGTCTGTAGTTAACTGAATTTTCAATATTGTTTCTAAATGAAAAATACACAAAAAGCCTTTGTAGTTTGAATTGCGTCTTGAGACTTTTAGTTCAAACTAGGTATTGCTTCTTTTCTCAACTTTGAAAATAAAATATATGCACTAAATTAAGGATAACAGATTTATTTTCCGGACCTTCCTATACCATAACATATCCGCATGAGATATAAATACACACACACACACACACACATATATATATATATGTGTGTGTGTGTGTGTGTGTGTGTGTGTGTGTGTGTGTGTGTGTGTGTGTGTGTGTTTCAATATCTTCAGTTTGTCGTCAGTGATGGCTATCAAATGGACACATTCTCTCAAGTTTCTCCACCAAACTCTATATACAACACACATTCTCTCAAGTTTCCCCACCAAACTCTATATACAACACACATTCTGTCAAGTTTCTCCACCAAACTCTATATACAACAAACTTGTAATCCTTAAGTGTTACATTCTTCACCCAACACTCAGTTTTTTCAATACGCGAAAAATATTGTGAACATTGCGGATCATGAAGCTCCTCAACTTTCAAATTCAAACTTACGTCGTTATCTCGCCACCCTCAAGGACAAAGTAAAGAATTAATTTTTGGAATTATTCGACTTTCTTTTATATATTAATTTTTCCAGGATTTTACTAGAGAAATTTAAAATATCTATGAATGTTTTCAGGTAGGACTAACATCGTCCATGCTGTCAATCGAACTTGGTTATTCCCAAACACAAATCAATAAAGTAACTCTTACATCTGCCGGGTGCCACTGTGGATTATAGTTAGGAAATTGCAACAATTCGGACACAACAACGTACGGTTCAGACTTACGGCTTACAGTTGCGATACCGTAATTTGGACGTTAGTGCTTTTGGACGGTTCTTTAGTGCCTTCTGGCTCCACATCGGTTTCCGTATGATGGAAGTTCTCAATTGGATTGCCGAACAATATAATCATTCAAACAATAATTCATTCCGCTGATTGCAATACAATCCCACTTCTGACTCTTCAGATTTGTCATCTCTTCTTACTGCTACGGAGATAAAGTAGCAAACATGGGGACAAAGTAAAAACATATGGTCAAAAGTCTAGCAACTTGATAAACTTGATAGAAAATTCTAAGCAATAAGAAGGGCGCAATAATTGCTCTTTCCAAACCGTTCAGGCTCAATAATATACAGTGCTAAAGTGAAATTCTATGTTGATGCCGATATGCTTATTAACCTCATTAATATAATATATTATTTGGAGTGACTTGATTTATACTTGGCGATAATTTTAAATTAATTTTATTCTCTTATGTTTGTGTCTTCTTGACACTGGCTGCAGTTTACTCTAGATACATTTCAGGTCATTCGTATTCACCTGCATTCTTGTGACATCTATTTGAAGCATTCAACATTACTGTCTAATGTTGCTATCTGTTAGTCATATCGAGATGTCTTGAAACAGAGTTTGAAACGAAAATTCGTGATAAATTGTAGGAAATATTATGGGAAAGTTTAGAAGAGGAATTATTAAATATGACAGTTATGTGTAGGCAGATGATAGAAGTATTTGTTAACATATTTAGTAGACAAGCAACTACATCTCTCTTGCAATGCGTAAGAATGAAATACGGAGATTCGCAATGGACACAGTATTAAAGAATTAGACCTACAGAAAGACCCAAAAACAGATGGTTTTCCATAAACGAAGTACAGAGCAACATACTGCATGGAATATGGTAGGAAAATCTATATTAACACAACTCATAAAACAGTAGTTACAAAAAATTAAAAAATATAAGCAACATTCTCCTGCGAAAAGTGACTTTTACCAGTTCAAACAGTGCCACATCCCACAAGACGTGAATCATATACTTCAAAATTTACCTTCCCCTGTTTCTCACCGCTTACAGCTATAAAATGCGAAAGAAACATTTTGAGAGCTGCACAGATTTTTGATTTATGTATTATTTGAACACTAATTGGCACAAATCAATAAAAGAAACTGATATCGACGTAGTGCCGCACGTCACTACAAGATGTCACCACAGCGCAGAGCCACCTACGCTGCACATACATCTCACTGTTCCACAGTAGTGACCTGCAAATTAAAAACTGATACAGAGGGACCGAATTCAGGCACATTTGTTAGTACTTACTTTGTGTAAAGTGCGCAGTTCTACTCACCGATGCAAGATTTTTTCAAATTGTTGGCAGGGAACTTCGATTGATATTAATTTATGGAGGGTAGAAATCATAGTATTCTTTAGAAAATTCGACAGGTATTAATAAAAATTTTAGAAAGAAGAAGCCGCGAGAGACTTTTGATTCACTTATTTCCACGGAGTAGTTGGCAAATAAAAGGCGTCTAACAAATGTTTGAAAATTGTTATTCAGCATTGCTTCTCTCTCCGACTTCGGGCAGGCATCTATTTTCTATTCCTTGCCGTGGAAACAACTCTCAGATATAGGATATATTACAATAACAGGTACTTAATATTGATCGTAAAATAAATTGTACAATACATATAGGGCGTATGTCTAAAATCTGGAAACGACAGAAACCTTGAAGATTTCAATATCAGAATTGAAACTAGCGATCGCAGGGGGAGTAGAAGAAGGTAAATGTCGTTTCGCAAAGCTGAAATTTGTCTTTTTTAGTGTAAAATAAAACAGAAACTGTTCTTAAAGTCATAAATTCTAAGACTTCAATTTTAAGTTTTCTTTTGTGAGAGTTTACGGTTATTTCAATCATTCATTCATTCCTTTTATTTTGGAAAACAGCAATTTTTTAAAAACTTGATAATAAAAACACAACAAACATCGTTTTAAATCTACGAACATAAACCTGAGTGCGAAGCTTCTAATTTCCTTTTATTAAACATTAGTGGATTCTGCAGAAATTTTTATTCATTTTAGAGCAAATTAACACTAATCATTATTTGATTACCTGAAGTTTCGAGGTTAATCATTTTGGTAATAAAAAATAATGTTAAAGATAGTAATTCATTTCGAGTTTCCAATAGGGGATAAAAAATTTGCCACGCGATTGAGAATTAATATTTTCAAAAAATATCTGCATTGATAAAAACTAGGAAATGTATCAATCAAATGTAAGGCTTCCTCCACGTGTGAGTTAGAATGTCTGGCAGTCCTATTCGGAACAGCGAAATTCCGTAAATAGATAGAGAATCAAGACTTCATTCTTGAAACGAACAACCAAGCGCTGTCGTAGTTGCTGTCACAACCGCGCCATTTAGGGAAAATTGTTCGATGAGTAATAAAATATCTGCTCTCCAGTTTGAGGTTCGTCATGTATGCGGTACGCAAAACATTGTGGCGGACACACTCTAGAATGTTCGATTCACCCACTTCCGACTCGGTTAACCATGTTGAGAGTCATCTAATGCTCACAGAATTCCCTCTTACTTTCCAGGAGCTAGCACAATTACAGCGCGAAGACCCCACATTAGCTGGTATTTTGGCCGAACTGGAAAAGTGTGATATGGTTGACGGTTACATTCTGTCTAAGGGGACATTATATTGTCGCCCCAAGAAAAGAGGTGACCCGAAGCTGGAGGTTCCAACAGCAGCGTTACCGAAGGGTTTTGCTTATTTTCATGAGTCGCAGCTGGGCGGGCATTTAGTGGTCTTTAAGACCATAAACAAAATACGTTCGCAATTTATTTCGAAAGTTATGGACAAGGACATACGTTCTAAGGTTCGTGCACGTCAGACTTGTGCCCCTAATAAACCGGCACGACACTCCCATTGGGGTTGTTGGCCTCTGATGTCGCACAAAGGCCGATGCAGGAAATCTTCATAGATTATGTGGGTGAACTGCCGTGAAGTAAAGCCGCAATACGGCCGTACTCGTCTGTGTTGATGCCTTTTCCAAGTTCGTTTGGTTGGTTCGGTTATGGAAGCGACAAATAGAAGGACCCTTAAGGCCCTCAACGGGAACATATTTTGTAGTTTTTCTGTCCCGTAGGTATTAGTGTCAGATAATGCCCCGTGTTTCACCTCTACGGAATTCCGACAATTTTGCTTCCGGCTGGGGATTAAACACGTCACCACCTCAACTTACTACCCACAGCCTTCCCTTGATGAACGTTTTAATAAGAATTTACGCGCTGCCTTGATAGCGCACCACAGCGAGTCCCATACCATTTGGGACCAAAACCTAATGTGGATGGAACTTGCGTTCAACATGGCGGAAAATGAAGCCACTCGAGCAGCGCCCTTTTCGGTGATTTTCCCCTTTCGGTCCAACTCACATTCGCTTAACTGCCATAAAATTAACGACCTACTGCCGGAGAAGTGTAACAAGAGGATACTGAAAGAGAGGTGGGCTGCGGTTAAACAAACCTGTTAAAAATCCATGCCTACATGGAAAAAGATATAACAGAAATAGGGCCCCTGCTCCAGTCAAGGTAGGAGATTTGGTATACTACCGAAATCATCCGGTGAGCCATGCCGGCCGTAATGTTACGGCTAAACTCTTTCACAGATCGAAAGGCCCCTTTAAATTCGAGAAGTTCTTGACACCTGTAATGGTGAAGTTAGTTGATCCCACTACTAACAAACTGGTGACGCGAACCCATGTGTCACTATTAAAACCGGGTCCGTCCGCACATCGTTAACTATGGGGTTGATGCCCCTTAAGTTTGTAGGAAGTTAGGTATTAATTGCTCTAAGAGGATGACAGTGGACAGTTGTAAATTTATCAGTCGTTAAAAGGATTATGGCTTGGGTAAGATTGGATAAGAACTGGTAGACATATAATGTTATAACTACCAAATTATGTAGGGTATTACTTAAGTGAAACACTGTGATTTGTTGTAAAATTTATATTGTGTAAATTATTAAGCAGGTGAAATTCTCTGTTTTGAGGTAAAGATGCGTTATATGGAGTCCCCCGGCTTAGGCTAAGTTCATGTCAGATTTCCTTGCAGCATTCTGTTTCTTTCCCTCCCGTCGTCTATATTTCGGAATGGCTTACGCACGGAGAAGCAAACTTGGGTCTTGAGGCCATTCACACTGTGACAGTGAAAGTGTCCATGATCAGTGATATGAAGATGGCACTGAGAGGTGAACTAGTGAGTATACCTGTCATTTCTTGCCGTGCATAGATCATTTTAGAATGAGCTGCGGTCACTCACTGGTGGTGGACTGGACACCAAGATGTTGTTATGTGTTGCAGGCGAAGAGTTTTCTCGAGTTAACGGACTTGTGGTCGTTGTTCTGGGGGTGGGTGTTGTGCCGTTGTAAGCCTCAAACCCGGGCAATTGGAATTGGTTCGAGATTTTGGTTTCATGTTAAACTTGTTTTCCCTTCCCTCCCCCACAAACTACTACCCGTTCCTGAGACAGATTCGTTACCAGTCACTCTGGTGGCATCCTCGAATCAGGATTGATTCCACAGATTCACCGCCTTTCAGTGCAGTTAACTTTAGTCGATCTCAACTTAAGCTATAATCCAGGAGTTTGGGCAAAATCGTGTAGGCGTAGATCAGTGTGTTCCTGCAGAGAGATGGAGAAGCCACTATCTAGTATTCGTCAGCTACTGTCTAATAGTTGCTAATCAAGTGACTGAAGTAGGACTGAGACTCGCTCTGAAGATTGTCATTTGCTATGATGGGGACTGCGTGGATTTAATCCTGCTATACACTGGTTTTATCATTATTGATCCATGCGGTTTCGACAGCGGTGTATGTGAAGCCGGAGGTTTCCTACGATGAGACGCCGTGTGATTTCGTAGAAGGTGATCGTCATCTTTCCTCTTAGCAGAAGCGGGAAGATTCTCTGAAATATATAAGCCTTGGTTAAATATATATATATATATATATATATATCACATCTCCCTAGATGATATTCTCCAAATATAACTAAATTTAGAAGTGCTAATTCATGTCTTTGTCTTGTTACTTTTGTGGTCGCCAATTGTGCATCTATATTGCATCGTGTTGCGTATTACGTGAAGACCACAAAACTGTCATGTGACTGTATTAAGTGGGTCTAATTTGACGCAGTTCCATCTAATAGATAATTAATATTTTACCTCAAAATGTATCCATACCGTACATTAGGTTGCACATGCAAAATCGTAATTATTACCACCAAAGTATTTCACCTTTAAATTTAAACGGAACTAATAATTTAAAGCTATTTTAATATATATAATTTGTTGACTGTACCCAAAAATATATTTCAAAAGTGTTATATGAAAACGTAACTTGTACTTGTAAATGGGGTGTCTAAGTTGAATGTTATAAGTAAACAGCTGGATAACAAATATTATTATTTATGAAAGAGACGTCAAAATTGCTTTTTCCACAACGGCGAGGACAAGGAAAGACGAGAGAGAAATTTGACTTTAAAGCGCAAAATTAAAAGAAGTTACCTTTTCATAAAATCCATTAATTTGTTTCAGTGTGTCGCTATACGGTGTTGTAATATTTCAGAACACCCCTCTACTGAGAGTATATGAACGTAACACGGAATGTAGGACAGTGCGTAATTACCGGAAACCAATATTTGTGATCTTTAGCAAACAACATTGCCGATCCCCGTTGCCCATCGTTCTAAGGCGAGGGTCTGCGGCCATTCGCTTCATGGGGTTGTGGGTTCGAATACCGTCAGGAGAGTGGATGTTTTACTCTTGTGTCTGTTGTGAGTAATTAGTTAGCTGTCTCTAAATCGGGCTGATCACCAGTCCAGACGATTCCTACCGAATGTGGTGGATTTGAATGTAATCATGAATCCTCGATAATGAGGACGCCATTGACCTTGGGGGATCTTGCATCATAGTTAGGGAAACAAACATAATTAGGGAAACAAAACATTCTGGGAAGGAGATATGAAAAGGGGGTCTTGAATTAATAGTGTAAATTAAATTAATATGTTTCGGTATTCCGTTAAAACTTCTATTTCATTTGAAAGAATGTGTTTACGCGAGGAACAGAATTTTGGGTTTAATTTGTGTGTATTATTTTCAAGTTTCGTATTTGTAAAGCATTGCATCACATGATGCAATATCCTGTCGCTTGTATGTTATTTTAAGGGGTAGAGCATGATGTCGTCATCATATGACGCTCAAAGCTTCTGGAATATTCTATTGCACACGTTACTTTCTGGTTCATTCTGCTGAGCTTTATTTTCGAATCTTCTCTGATCACGCGACACAGCTTGGGCCTTTGTCTACAAGCTTGAAGCTAGTGGCGTGACATGTTGGTAGCGTCGATGCGAGTCAGACTAAGCCACCTCAGTGAAAGTCCTCTCTCCGTACGGGTAAGATGTACGTCAGGCATGGTTGTCCAACACAAAGGAGACCATATATACATAAGTGTAGTTTCAACATCAAGCAGCATCCCTGCTTTACACATAACAATGTGAAAGTGTTACATTGAACCTGCGACCACAAAAAAGTCCAGAAATGTTGGTTCCATTATCACCAACATACATACATAATCTTGTGTGCATCAAGGCACAGAATGCCCCCATATTTTTCATATTTCTTTGTCCTAAGGCATTCAGTTTGCATTACAGCCCCAGTGGTTGCAACAGCAGTACAATAAGTGAATTACCACATTACCACAGTGTTTTTTGTGTACAAGTAATACAATCAGTGTTACCACAAGTGATCATGTCACGCTCTACAACAGTAGAATTCACATTACAACCAGTGCTACTACCCAACAAGTGTCAGTGCCAACAAGTCACTTGAACACATATAAATTACAGTGCAACGATTTTATTATGTTTTGGTGCAAATTTATAGAGTCAGTGCGAGAGAGTTGCATTCCTTCTCCACTTCGACTAGTAATTTGCTAGTGGGCTTGTCAACCACTACAGTATTTTGTGTACCAGCAGTTCAATTAATGTTACCACACGGGTGACAATATGCTAATTACAATCAGTGTAATTCAACATATAAATAGTGCTACTCCATGAGTTCACTACAATTATATCCAGTGTAATTCTTGTATCATAACAAGTTTTATATCTAAATTAAAGTTTAGAGTTTTACAGTAGAAATTAAAAATTGCTTTGACCAGCATTACAGAGAGTAGATTAATTTCTATTCAACCCTTTATGTTCCCCTGTACCAGAGCAGGCGCGGACAGAATGTGTGTGTCATTCCCTGGATATTAAGCATAGTGACTTCATAATATGAAAGTGACAGTGTTTTTGAGTCACGTTGTAGCACAGGCGGGCTCACCTCCTTATAGACTTTATATGAAAGCCGTTATATGTGAAATTATAGGTTACGGGAAAATTGGTCTTTTGAATGAAAATCGACAATAATTTAATAGACACAGCTACAAACAGAAGAAGAAACTGAACCCATTATTTTGCTCCATTGCGAAATAGTGTTCTAACTTCTGTTCTCTCCCAACTTCCCAGTAAATCCCCACCCTTTTAAAGAATATCTAATGATTATTGCCTTCATTATACGAACCGAATCATGCTGAGGCGCTGTAACTTTATAATATAAATTATCCTCTTAACATGACCTTACAAACGTTACATTTAACCACTTAATTTGCTTTTCTGCCCTACTTTTCTCCTTTGTTTTAGTGCCTCAATTACGTTAGAGAAAATTAAGCTCTAAAGAATTCCACAAATGTTTTTCTAAACTACTAGTATTTTAATCACACAAAATAATTTAATTACAATTTTAAAATTACTAACAGATATTTAGGACTAACCAACACTTTGATAATCGAGGCTATAACGCAATATAGCAGAATGTCCGCCTGACTAACTTATAGTGTAGAACAGACCAGAAAACGTCTGAAATTCTATTAAATAAAACCTGGTTTAAGACCTTGATCATAACAGGAAAATCACCTGAAAATATCTTCGTTTCGTCCCTTTCAAAACCATCCTTCCATTTCACTCATTCCATCGTCCCTTGCGGTGTCTAATATAATTCAGTTTTGCATGACCAATTGTCTAATTCAAATGATACTGCACACCGGTGACACCTAGTAGAGCATCCTACAATAAGGAAATATTTTGCCATCTGTTGTTCATATCGAGATTAATCGAAACAACTCTTTGAGACATGCAAACTACGTGATTAATTCTAAGAAATATTGAGCGATATGAAGGAAAGAATGTTATTATATATAACAGTTTTACGTAGGAAGTAGATTAAAACAATCTATTTAATTTACATACAAGTTTCGAAGCATGCTACCACGAAAATTTGACAAATTCAAATTGCCATTTTTTTTGCACAATATTCTGTAGGTTGTCTCTGCAAGACCCTCATATCTACGTATTGTCGCACAGCACTACGAGATGTCACTACGGAACATGGCCACCTACGCTGCACATCCATCTCACTGTTCCACAATCTGTACCTCCATATTAACAATTGATACAGAGACCGAATACAGGCACATTGTAGGTATATACTGTATGTGAAGGTCGCAGCTCTAATAAAGGCTGCAGCAGCTTGTTAAAAGTTTGCCAGCGAACGTCCAAAATCACTGTGTGACACACAAAATGTTATGGAAACGAGACTAGCTAAACTTTACTAATTTGCGGCCACTGATTTCGAAAAGGCATACAAATGTTCAGTTATATTCTAGTTTTCCAGTTACAGTTATGGTGCGAAATTTCACTTTTTTCAACTAAATATTAGGACTCCGACGTCAAATTTGGCAACACCGTAAGCGGGCGTCGTATGTCTCATACCACGATGAAATCACGCTATGGGCTAATTTCGCTGAAGGTTTTCGACACGTGGTCATTAAAATTTTTGCCTTTCAAATCTCTACGGGTCTTATTAAGTGCTGTACGGAAGCGCTCGTATTGCAGATGGTGTCCCCAATTTCTTTCATGAGAAGTGTGATGTGATATTTGCATCTGGCATTCTACTGTCACAGATTGTGTAGTATATTTATAAAAATGTCCCTGAAGTGCGTAAATAACCCGGATAACTTCTGTGTTCTATGTTTGCGGAGAAGTGACATTTGCCACATGGAATTGATCCATTAATCAAACTATTAAAAAGGTATATTTCTTGAATTTCGGCTGCAAGGTTGTTGATCAGGAAATAAAATGGGAACCACACGTGTGCTACACTACGTGTTCAGACTAACTCAAAGAGTGGCTGAATGGAAATAGACATTGCATAGAGTTTGGAGTGCCCATGGTTTGGAGGGTGACTAGTAACCACAGTTTTGACTGTTAATTCTTTATGGTGTCCCCTATTCAAAATGGTAAGTCCATGAAAAAAAAATCAGCACTTGTGTATCTGAATATACCACCAGCAAATCGGCCTGTGCCTCATGGCGATTGACTTCCTGTTCCTGGATCTCCCGACAGTTTTGCTATATACTCTGATGATGAAGGCAGTGTTTCTTCAAACAACGAAAAACAGAAGACATCAGCTTCAAGAGATGCAGTCTACTTGCCAAGCACAGACTCGTCCAAGCGAAAGGTCACAGAGGGCGATCTCAATGACATGAAGTGGGGATTCGTACATCCAAAAAATAATGCAAAACTTTAGGCATCAACTTTACAACAGTGGAATTTACTACACGACTTACTGAAGTGACAACTTTTCGCACCAGAAAACAAAGAATTCGAGCATTTTTTAAAATCGTTGGTTTATCACCTACTGCAAAGATATTGATGTTCTGACTAATGCAATTCATATTAAGCACATACCTGGGCAGTGGCGACTTTTCATTGGTGCTTCAAAGACAAGTCTTAAAGCAGTCCTCTTACACAATGGAAATAAGTTGATTTCTATTCCTGTGGCATATACTCCTAGCAAAAAAGAAACGTATATAGCTATGAAAATTATCCTGGTTGAAGTAGCCCACAAAATGTACCAGAGTGTGGTTTGTGGTAATTTTAAGGTACTTGTCGTTTTATTAAGATTGCAAGCCGGCTAAACCAAATATAATTGTTTCCTGTGTGAGTGGGATAGCCACGCCAGAGGTACCCACTATTCTAGGAAACTTTGGTCCCACAGACAATAATTAACACTTGGAATGAATAGTATTATATATAAGCCTTTGATAAATTCAAGCAAAACACTGCCTCAACCACTACATATTTAATTGGGGCTTATGGAGAACTTTGTAAATTTTTTGAATGAGAAGCGACCGTAGCCCCCCAGGCTCACTTAGGAGAAAGTAAAAGCAGATGTGTTTATCGGTCCTAAAATCAGATGACATTTTAATGACCAGCATTTTGAAAGAATGTTAACCCTTTACCTGCTAACGTGGATAATATGGTGAGTCCCGAACAATGGTAGCAAAGGGCAAATGGAATTTAGTTCGGCGTTTAAAGGGTTAAGTGACTAGGTGAAAGCAGCATGGCAAACCTTTGAAAAGGTTTCGATTGGTTTTCTGGGAAATTTCAAAGCTGCAAATTTCAGAGTAGTTTTACAAGATCTGATGGATTCGGTTGAAAAGCTGGGGTGCAATATGTCGCTGGAAATGAACTTTCTATATTCACATCTGGAATTCTTTCCGTTAAAATGGTGAGCGGTTCCATCAAGAAGTTTCATTGATGGAGCACAGATACAAAGGGAAATGGAGTACTGCCAGTTTAGGTTATTATTGCTGGATGATGAAAAGAGGTGATACTGAAACAAAATAACATCCTCAGACCAAAAGGACACGTCGATAAGGTCAGTAATTTTCTATTCATGTTTATTGTGCATATAACTATGATAGTGCTATTATCTCCGAAAACTAAGGCTAACAAATTAAATTTGTGGATTTTTGCGTATCCTACGGCACAAAAAATTATAAAGATATTACATTCATTTGACTATAACTTTAATCATAAAAAATGGGTTGAAAACGGTTATCTTAATTTATGGAGGGTCGAATGCGTAATAAATGCCAGATTAGTTGCGGATTTTCATACAGGTTTTAGACAGAAAAATACGTGCCAGTAGTTTGTGTAAGCAGTTGCACAAATAGAATTGCATTAAAGAACGGTCTGGCAAAGGCCTAAATTGTGTAGTACAGCCACGTTCCTTTCTCTGAATTAGAGACAGACATAATTTGTTCATTCCCTGCAGTGTAAACCACCCTCAGTCACAGAATATTGTACAATGTCAAATGCTACAAAATGATAGCAAGCGTACATTTTACTACGAAAAATAAGGCTTCTGTCTAAATTCTGGAAGCCACAGAAACATTATACATTTAGTGCCCTTGTGACAACTAGCGCAGTATTAGTGCCATTTCACAAGCAACATGTTTGTCTAATTGTGTCTGCCTAATTGTGTTTCGATTTATTTGCCTATAAGTCTATGTGTGTTTGTGTGAATGTAATTATGTGGGTCTATATTTGCGTGTGTTTAATTTTTTGTATGTAATTTTATGCAGTTATTTGTGAATGACTAATTTTGTGTGTCATTTTTATTAGTCTATTTGTGTGACTAATTTTTATGTCTCTAATTCTGTGTGCCTAAATGTATGTGTCTATATATTTAGGGCTTACTGTGTTTCAAATTGTATGTGTACAATTGTGTGTCTAATTGAGTGTATTTTATTGTGTGAGTCCATTTTTGTGTGTAATTGTGATTGTTTAAGGTTGCGATGCAGAAACTCAACAATTAGATTGCGTATGGCGGAGATAAGCTGAGGAGCTACAGGATAAAAGACATATTTTTCTAACTTTTTAACACATTTTTCATTTCAACACAAAACACATTTAATTATTCAATAAATTAATTAACTATTTTCTTCCTCTAAATAATTTTCAGTTCTTTCTAATATACCATAACGTTATAAGTCATGAAATTTCCAAGTTGATTTCTAAAGGTAATTTATAAATTAAACCTATCATTTCTGGGTACAAAAATTTTACAAAAATGAAGAGCAGTTTTCATAATGCGATACGTGCCTGTACATTTGTGAATGTCGGATAGTCACGCTCCAGAAATCAATGTTTACAGAATAAAAATTGTTGTGTAATTAATCAGTAATCTCACTAAAAGCTGTGGCGTCCATTTGTTCATCCATTCCTTTCTGTTCAGCATATTGTTTAGGAGTATTTTGGGAAGAGATGAAGTGCGGACAGCAGACATGTTAGATTTGACGTTTTAGGTAGTCAAATTGGAGAATATTTAAAATAAAAGTCTTTTGGGATGTGACGTATCTCACGATTGTGGACAGGCAGACCAGCGATAAGTATTATAATGCTGCCTATATTTCAGGTTACATTAATTCATTGGATTTGAATTTCGACCACAAAATGTTTGACGTAAATCTGAAAAACAATTAACGATAAATTCTGATGTGAAATAATGTTTTATTTAGTGTAAAACAGTGAAAAATTTCAGCAAAACTACATCATTCTTTCGTGTGGTACCTGTCATGAACAAAATTTCAAACAATCTATAAACATATGAAATGAATATCAGTCTCAAGTAATGTGTGTTTTAGTAACGTTAATTTCCATTTTTTTACAAGTATAAAACATAAAATATGTAATTTTATATTAATGCATTATATGATATATATTTAATATTATATATGATGTAAATTAATTAGTTTTAAATAATGTTGGGACTACATTCGTAACTACACATATATGCCACTTCCTAAATTAAATGTGTTAAAGAATGAAGAAGTCAAAATGCCGCTAAATCGGACAGATTGATTCTACCTTCCCTTGAAAATGCAATTGTGTTCAGAATTATTTTCATTTTTCCGTGAAAAAGTATGTATATATAAATGGCCAACTAATTGCACTTTTTATTATATTTTTTAATATATCACATATAGTATTTCACATATAATATTTTAAAACATATAATTTTTGGTTAAAATTCACTCCTA
>Ga0123355_10001442_pt1 | contig 33102 bp, 27 predicted proteins | sample TergutEmb28metaG_3_FD_89872 | JGI IMG/M metagenome (GOLD analysis project Ga0123355, IMG submission 89872) | Embiratermes neotenicus P1 segment gut microbial communities from Petit-Saut dam, French Guiana - Emb289 P1 | ecosystem: Host-associated > Arthropoda: Insects > Digestive system > Gut ...
CTGCCTGCCGGCGGCGTTCTTTTTCCTTGCCGAAAAAGAACCAAAAATGGCACTTGGGGGCTGGCCGCCCCCTAAGAACCCCCGCTGCCCGCATTGAATACTCCTGGTTGCACTGGTGCCGACGCTAATCGCCTGTAGCTTTTTGTGCGTACTGCGTTTTAAATCTGTTAGCATTCAAGTTTTCACCACGCACCCACATTTTGGTGCGAATGTGCCCGCTAAAGGACATTTTTGGATGGGCAAGGTTACCGTATCCGCCTCTAACTTTCGAGCAGGGCGTTTCTTGTTCCACTTTTATGTGTTTGTCTTGATGTGTCGGATATGGCAGTTGCCTTTGTAGCTTTTGGCATGTATAATACGTTCAGAAAAACAAAATGAAAATTGGTGAATCCATGAAAACAAGCGACTTTTATTTCCATCTCCCCAAAGAGCTCATCGCCCAGACGCCGTTGGAGCAGCGGGACGCCTCCCGGCTCCTCTGTCTGGATCGGAAAACGGGCGCTACAGATCACCGGCATTTTTATGAGTTGCCGGATCTCCTCAATCCGGGGGACTGTCTGGTGATGAACGACTCCCGGGTGATCCCCGCCCGGTTATTTGGCCGTCTGGAGACCGGCGGCGCCGTGGAGTTAGTGCTTCTGCGGGAGCTGGGAGACTTCCGCTGGCTCTGCCTGGGTAAGCCGGGTAGAAAATTGCGAATCGGCACGGAGATATCTTTCGGTGACGGGGAGCTGACTGCCGTGGTGGAAGAGGTCTCGGAGGACGGAAACCGGATCGTCCGGTTCCGCTGTGGGGGGATTTTCCTGGAGGTCTTGGAGCAATTGGGCCAGATGCCCCTGCCGCCGTATATCACGGAGGAGCTGCAAGACGCGGAGCGATATCAGACCGTCTATGCAAAAGAGCCGGGATCCGCCGCCGCCCCTACGGCGGGATTGCATTTCACGCCGGAGCTGTTGGAGGCCCTGGAGAAAAAAGGGGTACGGCTGGTGACCATTACCCTCCATGTGGGGCTGGGTACGTTCCGGCCCGTCAAAGTGGAGCATATTGAAGAGCACGAGATGCACGCCGAATATTGTATCATCGACGAGAAAGCTGCAGAGCAGATCAATCAAACCCGCAGGGAGGGGGGCAGGGTCATCGCCGTTGGGACCACCTCCTGCCGGACGTTGGAATCCCAGGCGGAGCCGGATGGGACGCTGGAGCCCTATGACGGGTGGACAAACTGTTTTATCTATCCGGGGTATGAGTTTAAATGCATCGACGGCCTGATTACCAACTTCCATCTGCCGGAGAGTACCCTGATCATGCTGGTCTCCGCTTTGGCCAGCCGGGAGACGATCTTGGCGGCCTATGCGGAGGCGGTGGAGAAACGGTATCGGTTTTTCTCCTTTGGAGATGCCATGTTGATCTGGTAGACCGAATCGCCGAAAATAGGCGACAAAATTCCGCATCATTCCCCATGAAACGACAAGATTTTACAGCCGTAGGAAATATGGGAAATAAATTGGAGAAAATGGAGAGAATATCCTTGCAATGGCTGTTGTGTTGTGATAGATTATTGCTACAAAAACAACGTTTTGATCGGATAATATAAAATCTTGCAACGCAATACGTGGGACTTTATAGAGATGAGCTGTTGACCCCTCGCACTGTACCCCAATTTTTGTATCATATTAAAAATGGAGGAGTAGACATGGAGCGCAAGGTTAAAGTTCTGATAGCAGATCCCAGCGATGAGTACAGAGGAATGGTGGCCAGGCAATTTCAAGATGAATTGGACCTGGAATTGGTGGGGAGTACATCTGACGGACGTGAGGTGCTCCGCATGGCCCAGGAGCGAAAGCCTGATGTGATTGTCTTGGATATTTTGTTGACCGGTCTGGACGGGTTGGATGTCATACGCCATCTCCGGGATACGGGAGTGAAGGCGTCCTACGTTATGGTGTCTAGTTTTTATAAAGACAGCGTTGTCTCCGAAGCTGCGACCATGGGTGTCAGTTATTTTATGCTCAAGCCATTCAATGTGGAGACGCTCCTGGAGAAAGTCCGCAGTGTGACCGGCCAGGGGGCCGGATGGGTGAGCCAGACCACCGCCCCGCGGGGGCAGAGCCTGGAGAGCGTGGTCACAGAAGTAATCCACGAGATCGGCGTTCCCGCCCATATCAAGGGGTATCAATACCTGCGGGAGGCCATCATCTTGACGGTCAATGATATGGAGGTCATCAACGCTGTGACTAAGGTGCTGTATCCCGAGGTGGCCCGGAAATTCAGCACGACCCCGTCCCGTGTGGAGCGGGCCATCCGCCACGCCATCGAAGTGGCCTGGGATCGGGGCGATTTGGAGATATTGCAGAAGTTCTTCGGCTACACTGTGTCCAACATCAAAGGCAAGCCAACTAACAGCGAATTTATCGCCATGATCGCCGACCGGTTAAGTCTACAGCGTAAAAGTGCGCAGCAGTAAACCGAACTGAAACGCACATAACCCTGCAATGAACGATAAGTTCATTGCAGGGTTTTATCGTTTGCCCGCAGTTCGTGCATAAATCCGCCCTGGCGGATGGATTGGATGCCGCCGCCGATGATGGTGCTGTCTACCACCAGCACGTCGGCTACGACGCCTGCCGCGTGGTCGGGGTAGTTGAGTATCTCAAAAGTGTGTCGGACGGCGTCCATGCCCCGGTAGGGGGTCAGGTCAAATCCAGCCGACTTTTGCATGTCGTTGTAGGCTAAGTAGACGTCTGAAAACTCTCTGGGGATGAGAACCTGTTGTATCTCTACGGGTTCCGGGTTCACTTGCCAGCCCAACTGCTCAAGGAATGTGACGACATCTTGCGGAGACTCCACGTGCCGCTCCGGGTGCTCTTGATCCCGCCGGCCCGCCAGGAGAACGATGGCGCCTAAGACGACAGCCAGGGCGATGATAATGATAAGGGCCCGCTTTTTACTCAACTTTGTGGTTACGATAAACATGAAAATTCCCCCTTATTTTTCTTGTCGCTGTTATCACTCTATTCCAGGGTGGACACCCTTATGACAGGGGGGATATATTTGTAATGTTGCAAGATTCATAGCGTTTGTGAGCACGGTGGACCTACAGTTTTGAAAAATCTTAACTTTTTATACCCACGGGCTTTGCTTTTTACTGTTACATTCTTTAGAGCATTATTATTTTCCTTAATCGGCGTTATCGTTTTGTATTATCCTTGACTGCCTACTAAGTTTTTTGGTACGTTCTTATGAACCCTGCCCATTGTGCAAAACGGCCAAACATGATAAAATGCCCACAAATCAATCATCAACGCACAAGGGGGTGGAATCGTGGAGAGCCTTTTCCTCGTGCTCCGGGATAAGCGGTTTCGGAGCAAACTTTTAACTATCGCATTTCCCATTGCGGTACAAAATTTAATCTATTTTGGTGTCAGCGCGGCAGATACGCTGATGTTGGGACGTGTGGGTGAGATCCAGCTCTCGGCCGCCGCTGTGGCGAATCAGTTTTCCTTTGCGTTCATGGTCATCTCCTTTGGCGTGTCCGGCGGGTGCGGTGTACTTGCGGCCCAATACTGGGGGGCGGGGGATAAGGAAAAAGTCCGTCAGATTTTTGCGTTTATGTACCGGGTGATGGCGGTCTTGAGTTTGAGCTTTGCGTCAATTGCCGTCTTTTTCCCGGAATATATTTTACGGATCATTATCACCGACCCGGAAGTCATCAAGTACGGGGTGGATTATTTGCGCATTATGGGCGGCGGATATTTTGTCTGGGGGATGACGGCGTCTACAATCGGCCTGTTGCGGGCCACGGGTACGGTGAAGATATCCATTGTGGTGTCTCTGGTCTCGCTTATTATCAGCGTCTCCCTCAACTATGTGCTGATCTTTGGGAACTTTGGGTTTCCGGCGTTGGGGGTCACGGGGGCCGCCATCGGCACGGTCACCGCCCGTGTCTGTGAGTTGATCGTTATAATCGTGTACTTATTCAAGATCGAGAAAAAGATTGGCATACGGGTACGGGATCTGTTTTGCAGCACAAAAGGGGTTGCAAGGGGCTTTTTATCCCACGGTACGCCGGTTGTGGTCAATGAGATCCTCTGGGTATCGGCCCACTTTTTGCTGGGCGTGATCATCGGCCGGATGGGGAGAGAGTTTGTGGCGGCAAACGCTATCGGTGGCCTGCTTATCCAGTTGGTGGGGGTGGTGGTGTTCGGCATATCCAGCGCCACCGGCGCCATCATCGGCAATACCATCGGCGAAGGAGAGCATGAAAAGGCGAGACAGTACGCAAACGGGATGCTGGTGGTGAGCGTTGCGCTGGGGCTTATGTCTTTTGCGGTTGTGCAGGCGGTCCGGGCGCCGTTGATTAGTTTTTACTCCCTGTCGGACACGGCCCACGTATACGCCTTGCAGCTCACCCACGTGGTATCCCTCAATATGATCTTCATGCCGATTGCGGTGGTATCCCTCATGGGAACCCTCCGGGGCGGCGGGGATACGAAGTTTGTCATGGTGGTGGACGCCATCTTTGCCTGGGTAATCGCCATCCCCTTGGGGGCTCTGGCGGGGCTGGTGCTCCACTGGCCGGTCTATATCGTCTTTTTGATCCTGCGCAGTGAGGATATTTTCAAGGCGGCTGTCGTCCTCTGGCGGGTGCCACGGGGGAAATGGCTCCGGGACGTGACCCAGCGGAAAGTGGGTGGGGCGGGGTAAACACCCGCCGCCTGCGGGCGGCACCCTCTTTACGAAAGAGGGCGGGGGTTGTCGTTATCCTTTAGTTAGGTGCGGATGACCGGGGCGGTCATCCCTACAACGATTGCCACTATCTAAAAATAAGGCATTTATCCCGGGCCAAACATATAACACAACACAAAATGGAGGACGAGCATGGCACAAGTTACTCTTGCAGGGATCCAAAAAACATACGACGGCGGCGTTGTGGCGGTCTCTGATTTTAACCTCGAAATTGCAGACGGAGAATTTATTGTATTCGTCGGCCCGTCCGGATGCGGCAAGAGTACAGTGCTGCGGATGATCGCAGGGCTGGAGAAGATCACCGGGGGGGAATTGGGGATTGACGGGCAAGTGTCAAACCATGTCCCGGCCAAAGAGCGGGATATTGCCATGGTGTTTCAGAACTACGCTCTGTACCCCCACATGACCGTATTTGAGAACATGGCGTTCTCCCTGTCCATCCGAAAACTGCCCAAATCGGAAATCCGCCGCCGGGTGGGGACGGCGGCTCAAATATTGGAGATGTCTCACCTGTTGGACCGGTTCCCATCGGCCCTCTCCGGCGGTCAGCGCCAGCGGGCGGCTCTGGGGCGGGCCCTGGTACGGAGCCCCAAGGTCTTTCTTTTTGACGAGCCCCTGTCCAATCTGGACGCAAGGCTCCGGGCCAATATGCGGGCGGAGCTGATCCGGCTCCACCGGCGGATTGGGACCACATTTGTCTACGTGACCCACGATCAGGTAGAGGCCATGACCATGGGAGATCGGATTGTAGTGATGAAGGACGGTGTCATCCAGCAGGTGGATACGCCGGAGAATCTGTATGGGAAGCCTCAGAATCTATTCGTGGCGGGTTTTATCGGGACGCCCCAGATGAATCTGTTCGAAGGGCGCCTGCACCGGAGAGACGGCGAGATCCGGGCGGAATTCGGCGGGGATTTTTCCATCCCCCTGGTGCAGTCTATGGCGGATCGGGTGGGGGACTGGGCGGAGAAGCCCGTGGTCTTTGGTCTGCGGCCCACGGATATTACCGACAATGAGACAGCGGCGGCCAATCATCCGGCGTGGGTGATTGGTCTGGACCTAGAGCGTGAAGAGTACGCAGGGGCGGAGCGGACCCTATATCTGAAACACGGCGGGCTCCAATTGACGGCGGTGGTCAAAGCCAATCTCAAATCCAGCGATCCAGCAGGTACATCCCAGCGCATTGTATTAGATATGGAAAAAATCCACATCTTTGATCCGGCCACAGAGCGGTCGATTCGATAGATTTCTTATTCCCCCGCCTTTGGCGGGGGAATTATTTCTTATAAAATTTGAAAATTTAGTCAAAAAAGCGATAATAAGCCACTTTTTTGACTAAATGCACAAAGAAAAACGTGGAGATTGCGCAAGTGCAATCTGGCGAAAACGGCAAAAAACTCAGAAAAATCAATTGATTTTTAAATGAAGTTACAATTGGTGAAAAAAGTTTACAAAAAAATATCAAAATTTTATTGAAAAATCCTTGAAAAGCGGTTATTATGTAACTGTTGAAAATCACGAAGACTACGGCAAAATGAACTGACGAAGAGAAAGAGGAGGGGACGCACTGGTGTCCAGCAGGATTTTTCAAAGTGTCATTGTCCAGATGAAAGAGGCCACAGACCGGGTAATCGGGGTAGTGGACTCCAGCGGTGCTGTCATCGCCAGTGGGGAATTGCCGCTGATCGGCACGAAGCTGGAGGAAGTCAGCTTTCAAGACAGCAACAGGGAACAGATCGTCAGAACCCGCGACAGAACCTATAAACTCCTCACCGGGTGGGGCGCCCAGTACGAGTATGCCGTATTTGTCGACGGAGTCGATGCGGTTGCCCGTACGATTTGTATCATGGCCTCTGTCGCCTTTAACGAGGCAAAGCTGTACTACGAGGAAAAACACGACAAGACCACATTCATCAAAAATATCATTTCCGATAACATTCTGCCCGGGGATATCTATGTCCGGGCAAAAGAACTGCACTTTTCCACGGAGGTCTCCCGGGCTGTGTTCCTCATCCGGCAGATCGACAAGGGCGACATGAGCGCAGTAGAGTTGGTGCAGAGTATGTTCCCGGATAAAGAACGGGATTTCGTCGTATCCATCAACGAGATCGACATCGTGCTCATTCGGGAGGTAGAACCCCACGTAGAGGGCGCGGTTCTAAAGAAAATTGCCACCAACGTACAGGAGACCATCAACGATGAACTGGAGATCAAGACGGTCATCGGTGTGGGGACGCCGGCCAAGCATCTGCGGGAACTGGCTGACCGCTACAAAGAGGCCCAGGTGGCCATTGAGGTGGGTAAGGTCTTCGACACGGAGAAGACCATCATCCAGTATGAGCACTTGGGGATCGGTCGGCTGATCTATCAGCTCCCCGTGACCCTGTGTGAGATGTTTCTGTCCGAGATTTTCAAAAAAAGTCCCATTGATTCGTTGGATCAAGAGACCCTCTATACCATCAACAAGTTTTTTGCCAACAATCTGAACGTATCCGAGACCAGCCGGAAACTTTTCGTCCATCGGAACACCCTGGTGTACCGGCTGGAGAAAATCAAAAAGCTCACGGGCTTAGATCTCAGAGAATTTGACCACGCCATTGTGTTTAAGGTGGCCCTTATGGTGAAAAAATATCTCAACGCCCAAGAGGCGAAAATGGAAGGAAGAAATACGCTCTCATGATTAGAATGCAGGAAGTGCACAAGGCCTATGACAACGGGACCAGGGCTTTACGCGGTGTGAGCATCACCCTGGAGGACGGAGAGTTTGCGTTCCTTGTAGGCCCGTCCGGTTCCGGGAAATCCACTATTATCAAACTCCTCACGGCGGAGATTGCGCCCAGTGAGGGCGTCGTAGAAGTCAATGGGTACAAGGTGAATCGGCTTAGAAGCAAGAAAAAATCCATGTTGCGCAGGACCCTGGGGATTGTCTTCCAGGACTTCCGGCTCATTGAGAAAAAGTCCGTCTATGACAACGTGGCCTTTGCCATGCGGGTCATCGGGACGAGGGAAAGAGATATTGAGAAACGTATTCCCTATGTGCTGGATCTCGTGGGGCTGAATGTGGACACGTACCGCAGGCCGGAGGAACTCTCCGGCGGCGAACAGCAGCGGGTGGCCATCGCCAGAGCCCTAGTCAATAATCCCTCCATGATCATCGCCGACGAGCCCACGGGGAACTTGGACCCGGCCCGTAGTTTGGAGATCATGATGCTCTTGGAGAAGATCAATCAACTGGGTACCACAGTGCTCGTCGTCACACATGAAAAAGAGTTGGTGAACCGCTTTGCAAAGCGGGTGATTTCCCTGGACAACGGCAGGGTCATCAGCGACGGAATGGAGGGCTATGTGACCCATGAGCAAGAAAAAGCGTAGTAACCTGGGTTATTATATCAAAGAGGGCGTCGGCAGTATTTTTACCCACGGCTTCATGAGTTTCGCCTCTGTGGCGATTATCGTGGCCTGTCTCTTGATTATGGGAAGTTTTCTGCTAGTCGCTTTGAATATTAACGAGGCCGTAGAAGAGGCGGAGAGCCGCAACCAGATGCTGGCCTTCGTAGATGACCGCCTGATGGAAGAAGACGCCTTAGAGTTAGAGTGGCGGATTTTGGCGGATCCAAATGTGGCGGATGTCACATTTATCACACGGTATGAGGCCCTTGACGCCTTTATTGAGGCCCACGGGCCGGCAATTACAGAAGGGCTGGAGGAAGATGTCCTCCGCCATCGGTTTGTCATCGACTTAGAGGATATCGCCTATATGGTGGAGACGGAGACACGGTTGATACAGATTCCAGGTATTGACGAGATCGTTTTTGATCCCTATATAGCTGGATTGTTTGTTACGGCGCGCAACGTTTTAGCAGTGGTCTTTTTGGCCATCACGGCAGTGCTTTTTGTGATCTCGATTTTCATCATTGCCAACACGATTAAGCTCGCCACATTTGACAGACGGGAAGAAATCGCTATAATGAGAATGGTCGGGGCGACCAAAGGGTTCATCCGATGGCCCTTCGTGTTCCAGGGATTTATCCTGGGGCTCACCGGTGCCCTTGTGGCCTTTGTCATACAGTGGGGCATCTATGGGCTGGTGGCGGATCAGATTTTCCAGGCCCTGACCGGGAACTTGGTTCAGGTGCTCAGTTTCGGAGAAGTGGCCGACTTTATCATCATGATCTTTGCGGCCGTCGGCTTTGTCGTCGGTACCCTCGGCAGTGTGATCACCATTCGAGGTTATTTGAAAGTGTAGGCTCTGCGTCATAATTTGGAGGTAATACATTGGTTATGCGAAATAGACGATTTGTTAAGATAGTTGCAATTTTTCTAGCTCTGCTCATGGTTTTGACCTCGTTCACCCTTGTGGCCACCCATCTGTTTGCCCAGGGGAGAAGTCTGGGGGAAATTGACCAACAGATCAACCAGGCCAGAAGTCAACTGAACAACTTAGAAGGGCAGGCCGCGAACATCAATGCCCAGTTGGCCGGTGTCCAGGAGAGATTGGCGGGCTTGCGGGCAGAGGAACAGAGATACCTGGAAGAAGTGGGCCTCCTCCAAGAGAAGGTGATGTTGCTAGAGGACAGAATCGCCTTGACGGAAGAGGAAATCGCCATCTATCAGATGATGATTTTGGATAAAGAGCTCCGAGGAGCAGATCTCGCCCGACAGGAAGATGAACAGATTGAGCGCTACAGACAGCGAGTTCGGTCAATGGAAGAACGGGGGCGACTCAGTTACATACAACTCCTCCTGACCGCCCAGAGCTTTAGCGACCTGATGACAAAAATCAGCGATATGAACCAGATTATGGAACACGACCAGCAGATGGCGGAGGAGTTGGCACGGTTCCGTGAGATGGTGCAGGAGTACAAGGCAGATTTAGAGGAAGATCGTATCCATCTGGAGATTCTCGTGGCCCAGTTAGAGCGAGATCGGGCCGAGCTCCAGGCGGAGGTGGAGGCCTTGGAAGCGCTTATTGCCATCCTCGAAGAAAAGATTGCGGCCAACGAGATTGAAGCGGCAGAACTGGCGGCGGATTACGAGCGTGTCTCCGCCCAAATCCTCGCCCACGCCCAGAATTTGCAGGACTTAGACGCGGCCCGCAGAGAGGCCATTGCAGAACTGGAGCGGCAGGCGGCGGCAGGGGGGAACCCCGGCGGCGGCGGTATGGGCGGTGAGCCCGCGCGCCGCGGAACGGGACAGTTTATCTGGCCATCGGATTTCACCACCCGGGTCACCTCAGGATTTGGCCCCAGGGTGTCACCGGGGGGGATCGGCTCCACCAACCACCGGGGGATCGATATTGCGGCACCGGGCATCAATGGCACGAATATTTTAGCGGCGGCCAGTGGCGTTGTGACTTATTCCGGCTGGATGGGCGGCTTTGGCAATGTGGTTATGATCAATCACGGCAACGGCTATGTTACCGTCTATGCCCATAACAGTGCAAATCTTGTGAGCCGCGGGGATAATGTGGTCCAGGGACAGGTCATTGCACGGGTGGGTTCCACGGGGAACTCCACAGGGCCCCATATCCATTTTGAGATCATCCGAAACGGTGTGCATATCAATCCTATGATATATTTCCAATAGAGGAGACCCATGAACAGACGACATTCTACAGTTGTAGTCATTGCGCTGATGCTGGTAACAGCATCAGCGACTTTGTTAGTTAGTATTTTGGGATTTCGCATCCTCCTGGGCGTAGACAGTGACCTCCACGGGGAACTGCAGCAGATCCGTCAGGTGCGGGAGATTATCGCCAATCGCTATGTGGGTGAATTTGAGGACTCTGTCCTGACCGATGCGGCCCTGTCCGCCACCGTGGCGGCCTTGGGGGACCCCTGGTCGGCCTATCTGACGGCGGAGGCCTATGCGGCGGATCGTCGCAATGCGCAAAATCAGCACCGGGGAATGATCGGGATCACATTTGACCGAGTCGAGGAGACGAATCAACCGGTGATTGTCACCGTTACATCTGGGGGGCCGGCTGATGAGGCGGGGCTCCAGCCCGGTGATATTATCCTCACCCTGGAGGGGCAAGACGCGGCGGAGTTGGAGACGGAGATTATCCGGCAGATCATCGCCAACAGGTACGGCTATTCTGTCATTTTAGAATTGCAAAATCTGGCGGGAGAACTGCGGACGGCGGAGGTCTTTGTGCGGCAGTTTTTTGTCAATCCCGTGACCTATGAGATGCTGGAGGGCTCCATCGGCTATATCCGTATTGCAAACTTCAACGCCGCCAGCGGAGAGATGTCCATCGCGGCCATTGACGCGCTCATAGAAGCGGGGGCGAAGAGTTTAATGTTTGATGTCCGGTCAAATCCCGGCGGGGGAGTCAATGAACTGCTTGCCGTATTAGACTATCTGTTGCCGGAGGGGGATCTCTTTGTCTATCTGGATCCCCAGGGCGGGGAAGTGGTACGGCGCTCCGGGCCGGACTATTTGGATATCCCCATTGCGGTCTTGGTGAACGAGCACTCCTTTTCCGCCGCCGAGTTCTTTGCGGCGATTTTGCAGGAATATGAGCGGGCTGAGATCGTGGGGATGCCCACCACGGGCAAGAGCAGGAGCCAGGTGACGCTCCCCCTCATGGGCGGCGGTGCAATCCGGTTGTCCACCAACCGGTATTTCACCCCCAACAGAGTGGATTTATACGAGACGGGGGGCATCCGTCCGGATCATCTGGTAGAGCAGGACGACACGGAGAACGATACCCAGTTAGAGGCCGCATTGGCCATCTTGCGGTAGGACTATTTTAATCCGTTGCCGCATATCCTCATGGAGAAGGGGATGAGGCGGATGCTGGGATTGATCTCGGCGGAGACATGGGAAAATCCGGGCTGGATTGCCCGGTGGCGGTATCGCTGGCAAAAAGGGTATGGCACAGAGATGGTGCAACAGGCGCTCTTTGGCGGAACGGCTCTGTATCTTAGGCACCGGGTGATAGATGGGGCATCCTCACGGCAAAAGTTGAAAAGGCGAAACGCATTGGCGGGGATACTCGCAGATAAGGGCATTGAAAAAGTAGCCGTCTCCCTGGGAGCGCCTGCTGACGCCCTGGAGGGGGTTCCCATCCCCCAGATGGATGCAAGATACCTCCACACCTATCTGGCCGGCGATGTGGGTGCCCACGCGGCGGAGGGGTCCGGGGCCACGGCGGTCTGTTTTTTTCGATCGGTGAGAGAGGCGGAGGAACGGGCGATTTTAAAACTGGCGAGGGCGTTTCGCTACTTACAGATTATCACCCAGCGGGACGGGGAAGCAGTTTGTCAGGCCATACGGCGGCGATACGGTCTGCCAGTGGTGGAGGCACCGACGCCGAGCCAGGTCAGGCGGGCGGAGTTTGCCCTGGTGTTCCATCCTCCCGGCAGAACATTTGTCCTGTCCGGCCGGTGTTTGGCATTTGCGCCCGACGCGGCGCTGCGAGGTGAAATCCCCGGCGGACGGCTGATTACGGGCGTAGAACTCCAACTGTCCAGACAGGTTGCGACAGGGCTTCCAGAGGGGTTTGCGCCGGATCCTATTTTATCGGAAGCGGCTTTTCGGGGGCTGATTGATCCGGGGAAAATTAAGATTCAGGGCATTTTGGTCGAAAAATTGTAAGATTTTTTAGTATTCCCATTGACAAGAGGGCGGAAACAACCTATACTGTCTAAGGTGTGTTGAACGTTTGAAGACACACCTTAGAATTTAATTTCCCTTATTCCTCATCGCACATTGGTTGCGGTGATATTTTTACATTGAGCAGGAAAGTCTACTCGTGTTTCCCCGGCCTAGGCCGGGGAAACACGAGTAGAAGTAATACCCAGAAATTGGGGCGAAAGGAAGAACGACATGGCAGGAGAAAACAAATTTAAAATGAGCCAGGCCCGCTACGATGAATTGGTGGCCGAACTCAATTATCTGCACACGGTGCGGGAGAAGGAAGTGGCGGAGCAGATCAAAGAGGCCCGCAGTTTCGGCGATCTGTCGGAAAACAGCGAGTACGACGAGGCCAAGACAGAGCAGGGGAAACTCTACTCCAAAATTGCCGAGATGAAAAACGTCATCGATAACGCGGAGATCATTGAACGGATTGATCACGCCGGCGGCGTCTTTTTGGGCAGCCGCGTTACCGTGCGGGATGTGGTCTATGATGAGAAGGATACCTACGAGATTGTCGGCAGCCAAGAGGCCGATCCCATGCTCATGCGGGTCTCCGACGACTCCCCCATCGGCAAAGCCCTCATGGGCCGGGCAGAAGGGGAGATCGTGACCGTGGAGGCCCCCGCCGGTGCATTTCAGCTGGAAATTTTATCAATTTCCAAAGGCTAGACATACTCGAATCTTTTAAGGAGAATACTTGATGTCCCAAGAAAACCGTACGCCAGAGACCGAGATCGAAAACTTGTCCGAGCTCTTGCAGATCCGCCGGGATAAGCTGGAAAAACTGCAAGAGGAGGGGAAGGATCCCTTCCATGTGACGAAATTCATCCGCACAGCCTATAGCCTCGCAGTGAAAGATAACTTTGACGCCATGGAGGGCCAGGAGGTGTCCATGGCCGGGCGCATGATGAGTAAGCGGGTCATGGGCAAGGCGTTTTTCGCCGATATCCAGGACGATCAGGGCCGGATTCAGCTGTATATTAAGGTCAATAACTTGGGCGAAGAACTATTTGATGAGTTTCGCAAGTGGGACATCGGCGATATTATCGGTGTGGCCGGGACGGTCTTTCGTACCCAGCGGGGTGAGATTTCCATCAATGTGCGCTCCGTTCAACTGTTGAGCAAATCCCTCCTGCCCCTGCCGGAGAAGTTTCACGGGCTCACCAATCAGGAACTGCGCTACCGCCAGCGGTACGTGGATTTGATCGTAAACCCGGAGGTGCGGCGGGCGTTTGAGATCCGCACGAAAGTGATCCAGACCATCCGGCGCTATCTGGACGACTTGGGATACTTAGAGGTGGAGACCCCGGTGCTCAACACCGTCTCCGGCGGTGCAAATGCACGGCCGTTTATGACCCACCACAACACCCTGGATTTAGACATGTACATGCGAATCGCCACGGAGTTGCACCTTAAGCGGCTGGTGGTGGGCGGCATTGAGCGGGTCTATGAGATCGGGCGGCTCTTCCGCAACGAGGGCATGAGTCCCCGGCACAACCCGGAGTTTACCACTGTGGAGTTCTACGAGGCCTACGCCGACTATAACGATATGATGGATCGGACGGAGGGCATCTTCGTCAAAGCCGCCCAGGACATTTTGGGCACCACAGAGATCACCTATCAGGGTGAGGCCGTCAGCTTGGCCGCCCCCTTTGCCCGGATGACTATGGCCGAGGCGGTGAAAGTCCACACGGGGGTCGATTTTATGGCCATGACCTCTGACGAGGAGGCCGTCCAGGCCGCGAAGAAAATCGGTGTGGAACTGCCCAAGGAGAAGACCTGGGGCAATATTCTCTACGAGTGTTTCGATCAGCGGGCGGAGTCGAAACTGGTGCAGCCCACGTTTATATTGGATCATCCCATTGAAGTCTCTCCCCTTGCAAAGCGGAGCCAGAGTGATCCCCGGCTCACGGAGCGGTTTGAGCTGTTCATCACCGGGCGGGAGATGGCCAACGCCTTCTCTGAGCTCAATGACCCCATCGATCAGCGGGCGCGGTTTGCCCGTCAGGTCGATCTGCGGGAGGCGGGAGACGAAGAGGCCGGGATGATGGACGACGACTTCATCACCGCGTTAGAATACGGCTTGCCCCCCACGGGGGGGTGCGGAATCGGCGTGGACCGGATGGTCATGCTGCTGACAGACAGCGCATCTATCCGGGATGTGATCTTGTTCCCCACCATGAAACCGGAGAACAATTAACAATCAGCAATTGTAATGCGGGGATGGCGCAGGGCGTCAGCCCCGCAATTGAAATTTTGGGGTGAGTGTATGCAAACGATTACCAGTCGGAAAAATCCCATCATACAGCACTTGAAAAAACTGGGGACAGATCGCGCCTATCGAGACGCCTGCGGGGAATTTTTGTGCGATGGGATCACCCTGTATGAGGAGGCTCTCCAATGGGAGACGGAGATTACCTGTGCCGTCACCAGCCGGCCAGATCTTCGGGCAGAGGCGATCCTGGTGCCAGGGGAGCTGCTCACCTACATATCCCAGCTAAAAACGCCCCAGCCGATTGTATTTGCCTGTAAGAAGACGCCTCAAAAACCCGCGGAGGGCGCAAATCGTGTGCTGATTTTAGACGGGGTGCAAGATCCGGGAAACGTGGGGGCGCTGATCCGGTCGGCCAGCGCATTTTATGTGGATCAGGTAGTCTTGACCGGGGATTCGGCGGATTTGTACAATCCGAAGACCATCCGGGGGGCCATGGGAGCTGCGTTCCGCCAGCGGGTGTGCGGCATGACAGTCGATGAGATTTTAGATTATGTAAACAAAAATCAGATTACTCTCCTGGGAGCCGCCGCTGGCGAAGGCGGGCGAAAGGCAGGGGAGCCGTGGCCAGATCGGGTCGCCATTGCCGTGGGCAGCGAGGGGCAGGGGCTCAGCCGAGCCCTTTTGGATATCTGCCACGGGACAGTGGGGATTCCCATGAATCCGGCGTGTGAATCCCTCAATGCGGGGATCGCCGGGTCGATTTTGCTCTGGGAGATGTATCGTCATAGTGAATTATTATGATTTTAGCAAAAATATTATTGCAATTTGTAAATTTTTTGATATAATTGGAAAGATGAAGCAAAAATGAGGACGTGTGTACGCTCTTAACAAAAAAATAAGGAGGAGACGGCAATGGCGGAACTGAAATATTGGGTTTGGATGAACGAGTTGGGGATCAATCCTGTGACAGCCCACCGGGTCATTTCGTATCTGGGCGGGCCTAAGGAGGCCTTTTTTGCCGAACGGGGCGATTTCGCCCGGGTGCCGGATCTCACCTTACGGGACTTAGAGGCGCTGTCAAATAAGCAGCTCAACAGTGTCTACCGGATCCAAGACGACATGCAGGCTATCGGCGGCCGGATTTTGACCCATCAGGACGCGGAGTATCCACAGCGGCTACGAGATATCCCAGACGCGCCTCTGGTGCTCTATGTGAGAGGGCGACTGCCCGTAGTGGACGATGAGGCGGCCATCGCCATCGTGGGGACGAGGCGGTGTTCGCCCTACGGCATGAAAGCGTCGGCGAAGATCGCCGGGGAGATCGCCCGTCACGGCGGTGTTGTGGTCACGGGGCTGGCGGCGGGGATTGACGGTGCCGCGGCGGAGGGCGCTCTGCGGGAAGGCGGGTCTGTCATCGGTGTACTGGGTACGGGGGTAGAGCGGGTCTACCCGCCCAACCACAAGGATTTATTTGATGCGGTGCTGGAGAACGGGGCCCTGGTCAGCGAGTATCCAACCGGGGCGGAGCCCCTGGGGCACCACTTCCCCCGGCGGAATCGGATTATAACGGGGCTGTCTCTCGCCCTGGTGGTGCTGGAGATCCCCACGGCGAAGAGCGGGGCCATGCACTCCGTGGATCACGCCCTGGAACAGGGGCGAGATATTTTCGTCGTGCCGGCCAATATTGATGCGCCCACGAGCCGGGCCTCCAATGGGCTCATTGACGACGGATTTCAATCGGCCTCTACGGGGTGGCGGGTGTTGCGGGACTACACCCGGCAGTTTCCCAAATTGACCGAGACAGAGAAAAAGGCGGCCGGAGAAAATGTGAATAAACCTCTGGAAAAAGCGGTGGCATCTGTCCGGAAAGAACAGGGTTCGACGAAAAAAGTGATTGACAAGGCGGAAAAAGACGGCTATATTGACCTACAGGAGAAGTTAAAGGGCAAGAGCGAAGAAGAACGCGCCGTCGCCGCCTGTCTCGGCCAGGAGCCGGTACACATAGACGACATTATCGCCCAGTGTCAGCTCTCTGCCCAACAGGTCAACGCCTGCCTGACGACCTTAGAAATCACCGGGATCATACGGGGGTATGCGGGTAAACGGTATAGTTTGAATATATAAATAGAAGGAGTCCTATCTACAATGGCAAAAGCGAAACAGAATCTGGTCATCGTCGAGTCGCCAGCCAAGGCGAAGACGATTGAAAAATATCTGGGAAAAGACTTTAAGGTCACGGCCTCTATGGGCCATCTGCGGGATCTGCCTAAGAGCACTATGGGCGTGGATCTCGACCACGGGTTTGTCCCGGAGTACGTCCCCGTCAAGGGCCGGGAGGATACGATCCGTGAGTTGAAGAACGTGGTCAAAAAAAGCGACGCCGTCTATCTGGCAACCGACCCGGACCGGGAGGGAGAGGCCATCAGTTGGCATCTCAAGGAACTCTTGGGGTTAGACGATAAGCGGAGCTATCGGGTCACGTTTAATGAGATCACCAAGAAAGTGGTGCAGGAGAGTATCCAGAACCCCCGAGCCATCGACACGGATCTCGTAGACGCCCAGCAGGCCAGACGGATATTAGATCGGATTGTGGGCTACAAACTCAGCCCGCTGCTCTGGCGCAAGATTAAGCGGGGTCTCTCCGCCGGACGGGTGCAGAGTGTCGCCACCCGTATGGTGGTAGAGCGGGAAGAGGAGATTGAGGCCTTTAACCCGGAGGAGTATTGGCATTTAGACGTAATACTCAACCGCATGGGCAAGCCCGGTACGTTTAAGGCCCGTTTTTACGGAGATCGGGAGAAGAAGCGGGAGCTCACCAGCGAAGCGGAAGTTTTAACCGTCACATCGGCAATCGAAAAAGCCCCATTTACCATCGCCAGCGTGCGCCGGAGAGACCAGCAGAAATCCCCGTCGCCGCCTTTTATCACGTCTACCCTCCAGCAGGAGGCGTCCCGGAAGTTGGGGATGACTCCCCGCCGCACCATGAGCATCGCTCAACAGCTCTATGAGGGCGTGGAGATCACTGGCGAGGGCGCTGTGGGTCTCATCACCTATATGCGTACGGATTCCCTGCGCTTGAGCCAGGAGGCCGTGGCCGATGCCAAGAAATTCATCGAGGGACGATACGGTAAGGATTATCATCCGGGCGAGCCGCGTCAGTACAAGGGAAAAGGTTCCGCCCAAGACGCCCATGAGGCCATCCGGCCCAGCAACGTCTTTCTGACCCCGGAGGACATTAAAAAAGACCTGACGGGGGAACAGTATCGGCTGTATCGGCTGATCTGGAGCCGGTTTTTGGCCTGCCAGATGCAAAATGCCGTCTACGACAGCGTAGTCATCGACGCGGAGAGCGCCGGGTATATCTTCCGGGCCAATCACGCCTCTTTGAAATTCGCGGGCTTTACCGCGGTCTATGAGGAGGGGAAAGACGATGAGAAAGAGGAAGTTCAGTCCCCGTTGCCAGATCTGGCCCAGGGGGAGACTGTTGTCCTCTCGGATATGAAACAAGAGCAGAAATTTACCCAGCCGCCCCCCCGGTATACGGAGGCGACTTTGGTGCGGGCGATGGAGGAGAAGGGGATCGGCAGGCCCAGTACCTATGCGCCCACCATCTCTACGATCTTAGACCGGGAGTACGTCATCAAGGAGGGGAAACACCTCCGGCCTACGCCTTTGGGCAATGTGGTCACCGGGCTGATGAAAGAGAAGTTCGGCGATATTGTGGATCTCACTTTCACCGCCCGGATGGAAGAGCGTTTAGACAACGTAGAAGAGGGCAAGCGGGAGTGGAAGGCCGTCCTGCAAGAGTTTTACGATCCGTTCTCCCAGGCCTTAGAGGAGGCGGAGAAGAGCTTAGACGGCCAGCGGATTAAAATCCCCGACGAGGTCTCTGACGAGCTCTGTGATCTCTGCGGGAAGCAGATGGTGGTGAAATCCGGGCGGTTTGGGCGGTTTTTGGCCTGTCCCGGGTATCCGGAGTGCAGTTTTACAAAGCCTATCGTGGTGGAGATGCCGGGTAAATGTCCCCAATGCGGCAGCCGGATACTAAAGCGCACCAGCAAGAAAGGGTATACATTCTACGCCTGTGAAAAGGGTACCGAGTGCGGATTTATGACCTGGGACGTGCCCGTGGCCGACAATTGTCCCACTTGCGGTCAGACCATGTTTAAGAAATCCGGGCGGGGGTTTAAAAAGCCTTTCTGCATCAATGAGAAATGCGCCAACTTCCTGCCAGAAGATAAGCGTGGTTATCAAAAAAAGGCCGTCAAAACAGAAGGCGACTCTGCCGAGGCATCGAAAGACGGCGAAAAAAAGGCGACTACCGCCAAAAAGCCAGCGGCGAAAAAGAAACCTGCGGCAAAGAAGACAACTACGACGAAAAAAACCACTGGGGCGAAGAAGACCGCCAAGAAAGCGACGGATTCGGCGTGATCGCTCCCGTGACCGTGGTCGGTGCGGGTCTGGCCGGCTGTGAGGCGGCCTGGCAATTGGCCCGGCGGGACATTGACGTGACCCTAATCGATATGAAACCGGAAAAACGGAGCCCGGCCCATGTGCGGCCGGACTTTGCGGAGTTGGTCTGTTCCAACTCTCTGCGCTCGGATCGGTTGGAAAACGCCGTGGGGCTCCTCAAGGCGGAGATGCGACTTCTGGACAGCGTGATCTTACAGGCGGCGGACGAGACCCGTGTGGAGGCGGGGGGCGCCCTGGCCGTGGATCGGGGCGCGTTTTCCGAAGCTGTCACCCGCAAAATCGTAGATCACCCCCGGATTACTGTGGAACATCGAGAGGTGGCGGAGATTCCGGCGGGGGATGTGATCCTGGCCACGGGGCCGCTGACTTCTGATGTGTTGGCGGCCACTATTGGGGAGACAGTCTCTGGGGAGTTTCTCCATTTCTTCGATGCGGCGGCGCCTATCGTCAGCTTTGAGAGCATTGATTTTAATCACGCCTTTTACGCCTCCCGTTACGGCAAGGGGACGCCGGACTACATAAACTGCGGATTAAACGAGGCGGAATACCGCGCCTTTTACGAGGCCCTGATCGCCGCCGAGACGGCGAATTTACATGGATTTGAGAAAGAACAGGTCTTTGAGGGCTGTATGCCAGTTGAGGTCATGGCGGGGCGGGGTGTAGATACCCTGCGATACGGGCCGTTAAAGCCCGTGGGATTGGATCATCCGGAGACGGGGGAGCGGTATCACGCCGTGGTCCAGCTCCGGCGGGACAACGCCCAGGGGAGCATGTACAATCTGGTGGGGTTCCAGACCCATTTGACCTTTGGGGCGCAAAAACGGGTTTTCTCCATGATCCCCGCCCTGCGTAACGCCGAGTTTTTGCGCTACGGCGTCATGCATCGGAACACGTATCTGGATTCTCCGCGCCTGCTAGACCGCTACTATCGGCTCAAAGCGGAGCCGCGGGTTCGATTTGCCGGGCAGATCACCGGGGTGGAGGGCTATGTGGAGTCCGCCGCGTCGGGGTGTTTGGCCGGGATCGAGTTGGCGAGGGAACTCCGGGGAGAATTGGCGGTTGATTTTCCCAAGACTACGGCTATAGGGGCCTTAGCGCTCTACATCAGCGACGTATCTGTCACCCAGTTTCAGCCCATGAATGTGAATTTTGGCATCATTGAGCCCCTGGGGTATCGTGTGCGGGGGAAGGCCAATAAAAACGCGGAGATCTCGGCGAGAGCGTTGGAGATCATACAGAGCATCCGAGACAGCGGCGTATAAGGGGGAACGATTCGCATGAAAATTATTTTAGACGCTATGGGCGGTGACAATGCACCTCGGGCTATGGTCGAGGGCGGGCTCATGGCGGCCCAAGAGTTCGGTCTGGACGTGGTTCTGGTGGGCCGTGTGGCGGAAATTTTGAGTTGTATTGAGCAACTGGGTCACGGGGACTTGCCCCGTGGCATCGCAGTGGCCGACGCCGCGGAAGTGGTGACCATGGAGGACGATCCCGCCAATGTGATCCGGGAGAAGAAGGAGTCCTCCCTGTCTGTCGGCCTGCGGATGCTCCGGGACGGCGAGGGGGATGCCTTTGTCTCTGCCGGGAACACGGGGGCGCTGTTAGCCGGGGCCACGTTGATCCCAAAGCGGATCAAGGGCATCCGCCGGGCGGCTTTAGCCCCTGTGATCCCCAACCGGGAGACGGGGGCATTGGTTATCGACTGCGGGGCCAATGCGGAGTGTACGCCGGAGTATCTGCTCCAGTTCGCCTATATGGGGGCGCATTACGCCAAGAACGTGATGGGACAGAGCAATCCCCGGGTGGGGCTTTTGAACAATGGCTCCGAACCGGGCAAGGGGACGGAGCTACAACGGGAGACATACGCACTTCTGGAGACGGCGAGGGAATCCGGGAAGTTGCATTTTATCGGCAACGTGGAGGGCCGTGAGGTGATGTTGGGCGGCGTGGACGTAGTAGTGACTGACGGGTTCACCGGAAATATCCTCCTCAAGACCATTGAGGGGACGGCCATGTGTCTCATGGGAGAGTTGAAGGATGCCCTTACAAAGAGCACAAAGACCAAGTTGGGCGCGCTTCTGGTGAAGAGCGGACTCCGGGGATTAAAAAAGAAACTGGATCACGCAGAAATCGGCGGAACGGTGCTGTTGGGGATCTCCAAGCCTGTGATCAAAGCCCACGGAAACTCCACAGCCTACGCCATCCGCAGCGCCATCCGCCAGGCACGTGATATTACGGCCTCGGGGATTATACAGGATATCCAGGACAATATAGACGAGATCAAATTGGAAAAGGACTGAGAAAAGAGTGCAACCATAGGGGCGGCAAATGCCGTCCCTATTATTGGAGGTAGTATGACGGAATTGGAGAAAAAGCTGGGCTACACCTTTCGGGACAAGTCCTTCTTACAGACGGCGCTGACCCACAGCTCCTACGCCAACGAGACCCGGGGCGGAACTGTCCGATGTAATGAGCGGCTGGAATTTCTCGGGGACAGTATCTTGGGGATGACGGTGGCCAAATACCTATATTACCACCGGCCCAACATGCCGGAGGGCAAGATGACCAAGCTCCGGGCGGAGTTGGTCTGTGAGCAGAGCTTGGTGCAGATTGCGGAGAAACTGGATCTGGGGGAATATCTCTATCTGGGCAAAGGCGAACTCTTAGGCGGCGGACGGCATCGGCCCTCTATCCTGGCCGATGCGGTGGAGGCGATTTTTGCCGCCGTCCTGTTAGATGCCGACATGAAACAGGCCGAGGAGATCATACTGCAGCTTTTGGGCGAGAGCCTGGAGGAGAATCATCCCGCAGCGGCCCAGGATCACAAGACGGCGCTCCAGGAATTGACTCAGAAGCGAGACGGCCAAAACGTGACGTATCATCTATTGGACGCCACTGGTCCGGATCATCAGAAGACTTTTTTTGTAGAAGTGAAACTGGGCGACGAGATCGTGGGGAGCGGTGTCGGGAAGAGCAAAAAAGAGGCCGAACAGGCTGCCGCTGCCACTGCGTTACGGCATCTGGGACGTATATGGTAGGGGTGAACTGTGTTCGCCCGTCTTGTTCAGCAGTAGCATTGTGCCGAAGCGAGCGAACACAGTTCGCCCCTACAAAAACAATATATATTACACTTGAAAAAGTCGGCGAAATCAGATATACTATATCTTGTGTAAGAGTGAATCGAAGTGGGAGTGTAGCAGTGTGTATTTAAAGGCCCTTGAGATACAGGGATTCAAATCCTTTCCGGAAAAGACCAGGCTGACATTTGAAAAACAGATCACAGCCATTGTCGGCCCCAACGGCAGTGGTAAATCTAATATTTCCGACGCCATCCGTTGGGTCATGGGGGAGCAGAGCACCCGTACCCTCCGGGGCGGCAAGATGGAGGACGTGATCTTCGGCGGCACGGAGCGCCGCAATCAGGTGGGGTTTGCCGAGGTGAGCCTTATCCTCGACAACAGCGGGCGGATGTTTCATTTAGACCAGGACGAGGTGATGATTACCCGCCGCTATTATCGCAGCGGAGAGAGCGAATACGCCATCAACCGGGAGACGGTGCGTTTACGGGATGTCCACGAGATTCTCATGGATACGGGTATGGGCAGGGACGGCTATGCCGTCATCGACCAGGGCCGGATCGGTGAGATTTTGTCCTTAAAGAGCGTGGATCGCCGGGACATCTTCGAGGAGGCGGCGGGGATCTCCCGGTTTCGCCACCGGAAAGAGGAGGCGGAGCGCAGGTTATACCGGACAGAGGAGAACCTGACCCGGATCCGGGATAAGATCGCGGAGCTCTCCCTCCAGGTGGAGCCCCTGCGCCATCAGGCGGAGGTGGCGAAGAAATATCTCCTGCTCCGGGATCAGCTCCGGGCGTTGGAGATATCGCTTTGGCTGGCCCAGCTGGACCGGCTGAAAGAGCAGGCGGTGCAATTAGAGACAGATTATGAGACGGCGAAGACGGGGTTTCAGGCGGGCCAGGAGACTTTAGAGCAGATGTACAGAGAATCGGAGACATTCTCCGAGGATATGCGGGAAAAAGACACAGAGGCCGAGGAAGTGCGGCAGCGGGTCAGTGATCTCACCGCCCAAGTGGCCGATGCGGAGAGCGCAGTGGCCGTGTTGGAGGCTCAGATTAAGAACAGCGCCGAGACCGCCGACCGCCTCACCGCAGAGCTAAACGAGCAGGCGGGACGACAGGATACCCTGCAAAATCAAATCGATGAGCGCACGGCCCGGGTTGGGGAGATCGACAAAAGTCTTGCCCAACACGCCCAAGAGGCGGAGACCATGCTGGGGCAGATGTCCGAGGCGAATCAGTCACTAGGGGATCAGGCCAGCGAGTTAAATGTTATATTAAAGCAAGAGGGTGAAGAAAATATTGCTCTGGCTGGAGAGCGAGAGCGGTTATCGGCCCAGCGCACGGCCCGGCGGTCCCTCTATGATCGGGATATAGACTGTAAGAAGGATTACGAAGAGACCCATGGGCGGTTGGAGGAAATCCTGGCGGAGCGCAAAACTTGTGAGGCGGAGCTCAAAGAGGCCAACGCTGAGCGAGAGACCTTGCGCAACATGATCCGGGGCCACGAGATGAAAATGGGCGGCCGGGAGAGCAAAGCCGGGGCACTTCGATCCCAGGTCAATACTCTGACGATCGAATGCGGTTCTATCGAGAGTCGGATTGCCTTGCTCAGTGAGATGGAGCGAGAGTATCAGGGGTTCACTAAGGCCGTCAAGCAGGTGATGCAGGAGTTCGCCCGGGGCAGGCTCAAAGGGGTCCACGGCCCGGTGGCGAACCTTGTGTCCACAGGAGATGCCTACGCCCTGGCCATTGAGACGGCCCTGGGGGGCAGTAGCCAGAATATCATTGTGGACAGGCCGGAGGACGCCAAGTTTGCCATCAACTATTTAAAGCGGCAGGAGGCCGGACGGGCCACGTTTCTCCCCATCAGCGCCATCCGGGGCAGCCGTCTATCGGAAAAGGGTTTAGAGAGCAGAAACGGTTTTGTGGGCCTCGCCTTGGATCTGGTGCGGTTTGACGCCAAGTTTGCGTCTATTTATCAAAACCTTCTGGGGCGTACCGTCATTGTGGAGACCTTGGACGACGCCATCCAGATGGCGAAGACCTATGACAACCGGTTTAAGTTGGTGACCCTGGACGGCCAGGTCATCAGTGCCGGCGGTTCTATGACGGGGGGGTCCTCCACCCGGACGGCGGGCTTTTTGTCCCGTGCCAATGAACTCAAAAAGCTGGAGGTCAAGCGCCGTGCTACAGCGGAGAAGCTGGAGAAGTCAAAGTCGGAACTGGACGCCCTGGAGCTGGAGCTAAAAAGTGCCTTGGCCCAGTTGGATGTGAGCCGCGGAGAACTGCGGCAAGTGGAGGATAGTGTGCTTAAACTGGAAGGCGCCCTCCACTCCCACGATATGCTAATCGATTCCATACAGGATGCCAGCCAGGAATTAGAGCAAGAGATGGCGGATATCCAGACAAAAGTGGCGGCTCACGCGGCGGAGATTGAGCGCTTGAAAGCTTCCATCGCGGCTAGAGAACAGGCGCTGACCCAATACCGGGAGCAGGCCGACGCCGTCACCCGGGGCCAGACAGACCTGACCGCCGTCCGGGAGGAGCTGAATCTCCAACTGGGCGATCTGCAGGCCAAGCGGGCATCCCTAGCGGCGGAGCGAGAGGCCGCCCTGCGCTCTGTAGAAGAATTAAACGAGTTGTCGGGCAGTCTGTCCGGGGATCGGGCAGAGAAACAGCGTCAAATTGAAACGCTGCAGAGCAGAAGCGCCCAGATGGGTGATCAGATTTCTGAAAAAGAAACGGTCATCAACGGCTATCGGAGCCAGATTGATGCTTGCAACGAAGAATTAAATCGCATCGGCGGGGAAAAGCTGGCCTTGGAGGCCCGGCGTACCAATGCGGATCGGACCATGCAGGAGAAGAACCGGGAAATCCTCAACATGGAGCGGGAGTGCGCCCGCCTAGAGCAGAAAAAGCTGGCCGCCGATATGGAGGAGAAACAGATCATAGATCGGCTGTGGGACAACTACGAGTTGAGCCACTCCGCCGCCCAGGAAGCCCGGCAGCCCTTAGAGAGCGTTCCCGCCGCCAGCCGGGAGGCGGCCAAGTTAAAGCAGGAGATTGCGGGGCTGGGAACACCCAATATTGGGGCCATTGAGCAGTACGAAATCGTGGGCGCCCGCTACGCTTTTCTCACAGAGCAGCGGGATGATATTGAAAAGGCAAAAGGTGAGTTGGAAGAGATCATCACTGATATCACAGGGGAGATGGAGGAGATTTTCACCACGGAATTCCAGCGGATCAATCTCAGTTTCCAGGAGACCTTTACGGAACTCTTCGGCGGCGGCAAGGCCGCACTGGAGTTAGAGGACGATACAGATATCTTAGGGTGCGGCATTGAGATCCGTGTTCAGCCGCCGGGCAAGAGTTTAAAGACCATTACATTGCTCTCCGGCGGGGAGAAGTCCTTTGTGGCCATTGCCCTGTATTTTTCTATTCAGAAAATCCGGCCTACGCCGTTCTGTGTCATGGACGAGATCGAGGCGGCGTTGGACGAGGCCAATGTCCTGCGTTTTGCCCAATACATGCGGGGTCTGGCGGACAAGACCCAGTTTATCTCCATCACCCACCGCCGGGGTACCATGGAAGAGGCGGACGTGCTCTACGGTGTGACCATGCAAGAGCAGGGCGTATCCCGGGTGATTAACGTGGATCTGCAAGAGGCGGAACAGGCCGTCGGGACCTGAGTAGAACCATCCCGCCCTTCGGGCACCCCTCCAGGGAGGGGAATTTAAAGAAATTAAGCCCTTATTCCCCTCCTTGGAGGGGTGGACGCCGAAGGCGGACGGGGTGGTCAAAGCGACGAGAGAGGACAACACTTCATGGGCTTTTTTGATAAGATTAAAATCGGCTTGACCAGTATGTTCGACAGCTTTACCGGGGTCAATGAGGATTTCTTCGAGGAACTGGAAGATACGTTGATTCTGGCCGATCTGGGCGTGGAGACGGCCACGTTGGCCATTGAGCGACTGCGGGAGGCCACGAAGGCCAGCGCCCTCCGGGGCGGGGAGGAACTGCGGGCGACTCTGACAGAGATTTTAACGGAGATTTTATCCGTCGGGGATCCGGCCATGGAGCTGACCTCCACGCCCTCTGTGATATTCGTCATTGGCGTCAACGGCGTGGGGAAGACGACGACCATCGGGAAATTGGCGACGCACTATGCCAAGGCGGGCAAGAAAGTCTTGCTGGCGGCGGCGGATACCTTCCGGGCGGCGGCGGCGGAGCAGCTCACCATCTGGGGCGACCGGGCCGGGGCGGATATTGTCCGCCATGCAGAGGGGTCAGATCCGGGGGCTGTGGTCTTTGATGCCCTCCAGGCCGCGAAAGCCCGAGGCGTAGATGTGGTCATTGTGGATACGGCAGGCCGGCTCCACAACAAGACGAATCTCATGCAGGAACTGGGGAAAATCAACCGGATCATTGACCGGGAACTACCGGACGCCAGCCGGGAGACCCTATTGGTTCTCGACGCCACGACGGGGCAAAACGGCCTCCAACAGGCGAAAGTATTCAGCGAAAGTGCCGAGGTCACGGGAATTGTATTGACCAAACTGGACGGCACCGCCCGAGGGGGGATTGTCTTTGCCATTGCCCATGCCCTGGGCGTACCTGTTAAGTTCATCGGCGTGGGAGAAAAGGCAGAAGATCTGATGCCCTTTGACGCGGTGCAGTTTGTCCAAGCGCTGTTGGAGGAATAGACATCTATGGAGTTAATTTTGGCCAGTAACAATGAAAAAAAGCTAAAAGAGCTCCGGGAGATTCTCACGGGGATGGGCCATACTGTCCGCTCCCAGCGTGAGGCGGGGCTGGATTTTATCGTAGAGGAGACGGGGCAGACATTTTTGGAAAACGCCCGGCTCAAAGCCAGGGCCGTGATAGATATCACCGGCAGGGCCGCCATCGCCGACGACTCCGGCCTTATGGTGGAGGCCCTGGGTGGCGCGCCCGGTGTGGATTCCGCCTACTACGGCGGGGATCAATGCGAGACGGATCGGGACCGGTTTTCCTATCTGCTGCGACAGATGGAGGAGGAAGAAAACCGCCGGGCAAAGTTTGTGTCCACCATCGTCTGTATCTTTCCCGGCGGCCGGGAGATGATAGCAGAGGGTGAATGGCACGGAGAACTGCTCCGTGCACCCCGGGGAGATGGGGGATTCGGCTATGACCCCATCTTCTACGTGCCGGAACTGGGCCTCACCGCCGCAGAGCTTTCGCCAGAGCAAAAAAATCGCCTGTCTCACAGGGGCAAGGCGTTACAAGAATTTAAGAAAAAGTGGGAGAAAGAGTATGCTGACCAGTAAACAGCGGGCCCAACTGCGGGGAATCGGGAGCCGCGCCGAGACCATTGTCCATATTGGAAAGAGCGGGATCACCGACACAGTGATCAAGCAGGTGCAAGATGCCTTGACTGCAAGGGAAATTATCAAGGGCAAGGTATTAGAAAACGCCCCCTCGACCCCCAGAGAGGTCTGCGATGCGCTGGTGGAGTTATGCGGCGCCGAGCCGGTGCAGGTCATCGGGTCAAAATTTGTCCTGTATCGGCCCAATCCGAAACTGAAGCCGGAACAGAGGATCAGACTGGTCAAGGAGTAGCAGCCCATGGGAATCGGGATTTTTGGCGGTACATTTAATCCGCCCCATTGCGGCCATTTGGCGGCGGCCCGAGCGGCCATAGGTGCCCTGCAACTGGATCGGCTCTATGTGGTCCCAACAGGGGAGCCGCCTCACAAGCCCATGCCGGAGGGAGGGCCAAATTCGGAGGACCGTTATCGCCTGGCCCAACTCCTGTTTGCGGGAGAGGAACGGATACGGGTGCTGGATCTGGAGATTCGGCGCGCCGGCCCCAGCTATACGGTGGATACGGTGGAGGCCTTAAGAACGCAACATCCGGATGCGGATTTTTATCTGCTCCTGGGGACGGATATGTTTTTGTCCATCGAACAGTGGCATAGACCGGAAGAATTGGTGGCATTGGCGACTCCCGCCGTGTTTGCCCGGGGACAGGGCCAGCGGGAGGAGATTGCGACCCACATCCGGCGGCTCACAGACGTATATGGCATAGAGCCGGTGCGGATCAATCACGATATATTGGCACTATCTTCTACGGATGTGCGAAAGGCTCTGCAGTTACGGCAGGGCGTGGAGTTGATAGGAGAGACGGTCTACAGGGAAATCATCCGCCGGGGCCATTACGGGGCAAAAATAAATTTTTCTTGGCTGAGAGAACAGGCGTATACCATGCTCTCTCCAAGCCGGATATTGCACACCCAAGGGACAGAAGCAGAGGCGGTTCGGTTGGCGCAGCGCTGGGGCGCAGAGGTCGATCAGGTGCGAGAGGCCGCCATTTTACACGATATCACGAAAGAATTTGATGCAGCGGAACAGTTGCGGCTTTGCCAAAAGTATGATATGATACCGGACGATGCGGAAAAAAGATGTCGGAAACTGCTCCACGCCAAAACGGGGGCGGCCATTGCCCGATACGAGTTCGGCGTGTGTGACACGGTGTTTTCGGCCATCGCCTGCCATACCACGGGCAGGCCCTACATGTCCCTTATGGACAAAATCCTATACCTGGCCGATTACATTGAGCCGGGTAGAGATTTTGCGGAAGTCTCCAGACTGCGAGAGTTGGCATACACAGATTTGGACGCCGCAGTAGAATATGGTTTGCAGTTGAGTTTAGAAGAACTGCGAGGGCGGGGCGCAACGCCCCATCCCCGCACAAGAGAGGCCATAGATTGGTTACGGTAGGTGAAAAGGTTGAAGGTATTTGGTAGCTCCGGAAGACGAACTGAAAAACGAAAAGATCGGGAGAGGCGAGCAGTACCAGAAAACCCCCGAAAGCGCAGAGGCGCAGGCCGCCGGGTTCTCAAGGCGATGATCGTTTTTCTGGTGATCCTTCTCGTGCTGTTGGGCGGCGCCTATGCCGCGTTTATGCTATGGATTACGCCTCCCACTATAGAGAATATCGAACCCCCCAGACCACTGCCGGGGAGCGACAATAATGAAAGTGCCGGCGGCGGAAGGCAGGGCGGACTCAACCACGGGACGCGAGAGCGTGTCTTCTCCATCTTGCTGGCCGGAGAAGACGATGACTTTGGCGGTACCGATGTGATTATGCTGATCCTCTTTGATACAGACAATGGCACCTTGGATGTGCTCAGCATCCCCAGAGACACGGTGGTCAATGTGCCGTGGGGTGTAAAGAAAATCAATTCCATTATGAATATGTATACCCAATTAGGCGGAAACTACGATCACTACATTGACGCTTTGGCAGACGAGGTGGCAAAGTTGGTTGGATTCAGGCCAAACAACTGGGTTACCCTGGATTTATACGGTTTTATTGCCCTTGTGGATGCCCTGCCGGATGGCGGCGTGTATTTCAATGTCCCCGTGCGGATGTGGTATTCAGACCCGTATCAAGATCTCTTCATCGACCTGCAGCCGGGATATCAATTGCTCACAGGCAATCAGGCCATGCAGGTAGTGCGTTTTCGGAATTATACACAGGCTGACATCCAGCGGATTCGTGTCCAACACGATTTTCTCCGGGCTCTGTCCGATCAGTTGTTACAACCGAGCACGATCCTGGTGGCGGACAATTTGATCCGGATATTTATGGATAACGTGGAGACAGATCTCTCCTTGGCTAATGTAGGCTGGTTTGCCCATCAGTTCTTGTCTTTGGATCGAGAAAATATTCGGTTCCACTCCGTTGACGACACCATTGCCAATATCGATGACAGCGTCAATGGGATTAGTTACGTCACCCTCCATGTGGAGCCGTGGCTCCAACTAATCAACGAGTATTTCAACCCCTTTACTTGGGAAATATATGCGGAGGATCTGGAAATCCTCACTCGAAATCCGGCAACCGGTGCCTTTTTTACAACCAGCGGAACGCCCTATTTAAATTTTTGGAGCCCTTAAGGGGGGTTCTTTAATCCCTACGCGATAAGGAGGAGTTATATGTTATCACCTTTGGAGATGGCAAAACTATCTGTCCAGGCGTTAGACAGTAAAAATGCCAAAGCCATTACGGTATTGAAAACCGAGGATCTCACGGTTTTGACCAATTATTTTGTCATCTGCACGGCCACCAGCACCACCCATGTGAAAACCTTGACGGATGCACTGGAAGAGGCGCTGGAAGAACACGGCGAGCCGCCTCTGCGGAAAGAGGGCTACCGTGCCGGCGGCTGGGTCCTCGTGGACTTTGGCTGCGTAGTCGTCCACGTGTTCCTGGAAGAAATCCGTGAATTCTACAATCTAGAACGTCTCTGGGGCGATGCGGAAGAAGTCGTTATTTAGTAATTAACAATTAGCAGTTAGCAATTAGTATTGGCGGCATCGCCAATTGCTAGTTGCTAATTCGCAATAAAGGGTGTGTTTTGGATGAAGTACGATTTTACGGCCATTGAGCAAAAGTGGCAGGATCGGTGGCTGGCGGAGAAGCCTTATGCCGCTGTTACGGGGGATCCACGGCCCAAGTTTTATGCGTTGGTGGAGTTTCCATACCCCTCGGCCCAGGGGCTTCATGTGGGCCATCCCCGCCCATATACGGCCATGGATATTATCACCAGAAAGCGCAGAATGGAGGGCTATAATGTCCTGTATCCCATGGGGTACGATGCCTTTGGGCTACCTACGGAGAACTACGCCATCAAACATAAAGTCCAACCCGCCCAGGTGACACGGGAGAATATTGCGCAGTTTCGCAAGCAGCTCCAGATGTTGGGGTTTGGCTTCGACTGGGATCGGGAAGTGGATACCACAGACCCTCACTACTACAAGTGGACCCAGTGGATTTTTCTCCAGATGTTCCACAAGGGCCTGGCCTATAAGGCCAATATTCCCGTCAACTGGTGTACCAGCTGTAAGTGCGTCCTGGCCAACGAGGAAGTTGTCAACGACGGTTGTGAGCGCTGCGGCAGTGAGGTGGTGCGGAAGAACAAGAGCCAATGGATGTTAAAAATCACAGAGTACGCCCAGCGGCTTTTAGACGATTTGGACGATGTCAACTATATTGAGCGGGTGCGGGCCCAGCAAAGGAACTGGATCGGACGTTCCGAGGGCGCCGAGGTGGATTTCGCCACCACGGAGGGGGATACCCTCCGAGTCTTCACCACCCGGGCCGACACCCTCTTCGGTGCCACCTATATGGTCATTGCCCCGGAGCACGAAATGCTGGCCAAGTGGATGCCGCAGTTGACGAATGCCGGAGAAGTGAAAGATTATCAGGCGCAAGCGGCCAAAAAGAGCGATTTTGAGCGGACGGAGCTGGCGAAAGACAAGTCCGGTGTGCGGCTCCAAGGCGTTGCGGCCATTAATCCCGTCACGGGGGAGGAAATCCCCATCTTTATCTCCGACTACGTCCTCATCACTTACGGTACTGGGGCCATTATGGCCGTGCCCGGCCACGATGAACGAGATTGGGGATTTGCCAAGAAATTTGGCCTGCCTATCGTGGAAGTGGTGCAGGGCGGAAATGTTGACGAGGCCCCCTATACGGATTGTGACACGGGGCTGATGATCAACTCCGGCTTTCTAAACGGCCTCACAGTGGAAGATGCCAAAGAGCGGGCGGCTCAATGGCTCATAGAGAAGGGCCTGGGGGAGAAGAAGGTCAACTTCAAGCTCCGGGACTGGGTGTTCTCCCGCCAACGGTATTGGGGGGAGCCGATTCCCATCGTCTATTGCGAGACATGCGGCCACGTGGGGCTGCCGGAGAGTGAATTGCCCCTCCTGTTGCCGGAGGTGGAAAACTACGAGACCACAGATACGGGGGAATCTCCCTTATCCGCCATGACGGAGTGGACGGCTACCACCTGTCCCACTTGCGGCGGCCCCGCCACGCGGGAGACGGATACCATGCCCCAGTGGGCCGGCTCCTCCTGGTATTTCCTGCGCTATATGGATCCGAAAAACGATGTGGCCCTGGTGGGGCAGGATGCCATACAATACTGGCATCAGGTGGATTGGTACAACGGCGGTATGGAACATACCACCCTGCACCTCTTATACTCCCGGTTCTGGCATAAGTTTCTCTATGATCTGGGCATTGTGCCGACGAAGGAGCCCTACGCCCGCCGTACCAGCCACGGCATGATCCTGGGCGAGGACGGAGAAAAGATGAGCAAGACCAAAGGCAATGTGGTCAACCCCAATGATGTTGTGGCGGAGTTCGGGTCGGATACGTTTCGGCTCTATATCATGTTTATCGGCGACTTTGAAAAAGTTGCGCCTTGGTCGTCTCAGGCGGTCAAGGGTTGTAAGCGGTTTTTGGATCGGGTTTGGAATATGTCGGAGACTCCGATAGAGGGTGACGAGATCTATTCGCCGGAGAACGAAACGGCGGTCCACCAGGTCATCAAAAAGGTGGGCGAGGACATTGACCACATGAAGTTCAACACCGCCATCGCCGCCCTGATGACCTTAGTCAACACCTTCGCCGATACAAAGCCAAACCGGGGAGATATCAAGGTTCTGCTCACGCTCCTGTCCCCATTTGCCCCTCATATCGCCGAGGAGCTATGGGAGATCCAGGGATTCGCCGGCACGGCTATGAGCGCCCACTGGCCCCAGTATGATCCGGCGAAACTGGTGGCGTCGGAGACAGAGATCGCCGTCCAGGTGGGCGGGAAACTCCGGGCCTCAGTAGTCATCCCCATGGACGCCTCAGAGGCGGAGGCGCTGGAGATCGTAAAGGCAAATGAAAAAATCCAGCGGTTCCTAGATGGGATGCAAATTGTAAAAGTCATCTACGTGAAGAATAAACTGGTAAATTTGGTTCTCAAGCCGCTGTAAATATTGTAGGGTTGTCAAACATATTGGACATTAAGGAACTCGACAGGAGAGCGCCAGCGAAGTGGTCGCATCGGGATATTGTTAGACCGCCGAAGATGTGTAGCGAGCTGATTTTGGAAGTCGGCCA
>Ga0123355_10001443_pt1 | contig 33102 bp, 16 predicted proteins | sample TergutEmb28metaG_3_FD_89872 | JGI IMG/M metagenome (GOLD analysis project Ga0123355, IMG submission 89872) | Embiratermes neotenicus P1 segment gut microbial communities from Petit-Saut dam, French Guiana - Emb289 P1 | ecosystem: Host-associated > Arthropoda: Insects > Digestive system > Gut ...
ATTGTGGCTAGGTGGAGGAACTATTTCTCCCAGCTATTCAATGTGCATGGGGTTAAGGATGTTGGGCAGGCAGAAATACACACAGCAGAACCACTAGTACCTGAGCCAAGTGCCTCTGAGGTTGAATTGGCAATCAACAAACTAAAAAGTCACAAATCGCCAGGTACTGATCAAATACCGGCAGAACTGATTACAGCAGGGGGTAGAACAATTTTCTTGGAGATTCATAACTTATTACTTCTATTTGGAAGAAGGAGAAACTGCCTGAAGAGTGGAAGGAGTCGATCATAGTACCTATTCATAAGAAGGGGGATAAAACCGAATGCAATAATTATAGGGGCATATCACTTTTGCCAACCACTTACAAAATTTTATCCAACATCCTGCTGTCAAGGTTAATTCCATATGCGAAGGAAACTATTGGGGATCATCAATGTGGCTTTCGACACAACAAGTCAACTACTGATCATATATTCTGCATTCGCCAAATACTTGAGAAAAAATGGGAATACAATGAAGAAGTTCATCAGCTCTTTATAGATTTCAAGAAAGCTTATGATTCAGTTAGGAGGGAGGTCTTATATAAGATTCTCATTGAGTTTGGTATCCCTAGGAAACTTGTAAGGTTAATTAAGAAGAGTCTGACTGAAACATATAGCAGGGTCCGGGTGGGCAAGAATGTGTCTGACAGGTTCCATATTAGGAATGGTTTGAAACAAGGAGACGCTCTATCACCAATGCTTTTTACTTTGCCTTAGAGTACGCCATTAGGAGGGTTCAGGTAAACCAGGATGGCTTGAAACTAAATGGTACACATCAGCTACTGGCTTATGCCGTTGATGTTAATATACTGGGAGGAAGCATACGTACTCTAAAGGAAAATGCAGAAGCTTTAGTAGCTGCCACTAGGGAGATTGGACTGGAAGTAAGTGCTGATAAAACTAAGTACATGGTCATGTCTCGAGATCAGAATGCACGACGAATTCACAGTGTGAGGACTGATAATAGTACCTTCGAGAGGGTGGAAGAGTTTAAATATTTGAGAACAACTTTAACAAATCAAAAGTCTAATGCGGAAGAAATTAAGAGCAGATTGAAGTCAGGAAATGCTTACTATCATTCGGTCAGAATGTTTTGTCTTCCAGGTTGCTATACAAAAATTTAAAGATGAAGATATATAGAACTATAATTTTGCCTGTTGTTTTGTATGGGTGTGAAACTTGGTCGTTGATATTGCAGGAGGAAATGAAGATGAGGGTGTTTGAGAACATGGTGTTGAGGAGAATATTTGGACCTAGGAGGGACAATGTAACAGGGGAGTGGAGGAGATTGAATAATGAAGAGCTAAATGACTTGTACTCCTCACCCAATATTGTGCGGGTGATAAAATAAAATCGAGAAGAATGAGATGGGCTGGGCTTGTGGCGCATTTGGGTGAGGAGAGGGGGTATACAGGGTCTTGGTGGGGAAACCAGAGGGAAGGAGACCACTGGGGAGACCTAGGCACAGATGGGTGGATAACATTGGGATGGATCTCCAGGAGGTGGGATGTGGGTATATGGACTGGATTGGGTTGGCCCAGGATAGAGACAGGTGGCGGATGCTTGTGAGTGTGGTAATGAACCTTTGGGTTCCGTGAAATGCGGGGAATTTCTTGACTCGCTGCAGACCAGTTAGCTTCTCAAGAAGGACTCTGCACCATGGAGTGAGTAAGTAAGTATCTGATTTGTATATAAGTATGCTGAGACATGGTGATGTCTTAGATACACAAACTTTTAAGGTACAAAGGTTGATGTGTGGAGGATGGGCCACCACGTCAAACTGTGCTATGTGATCTGGCTGATCAAATCATTAACACAGAGGGTGACATCAAAACTGAATTTTGCATATACTCTGTAATTCAACTGAATTAGCAGAATCTAAATTAATGCTTTCAAGGGCATTACTGCTGGTCTCTGACACCACCATCTCTCATCGTCAATGCCATCATCTAAGGACTACAAAGATTATCACCACCATGGCAAGTACTGCTTCTACTTCAACTTACAATGTTCAATAAATAACACACACATCTACTGCTCAACGAGACCTTGACCTGGACCTACAACCAATGTTCCCTCTAATTTTTAATGGCCTGTAACAAAAAATATCAAGTTATGCAAATTTTTCCCAAGTTACAGAAACCTGTATGTGCACTACATTGAGTGTATGTACAATTACAAACCTGAAACTACTAACACTATTTTGTTGTTACTACAGTCATTCTCACAGCAACTAAAGTGTATGTTTCAACAACACAAGATAATAAAAAACAAACAGGACAATATTATAAATATTGTCTTATTCTTATATAACTAACAAAGCAAATATATAGCAATACAGTCTGTACAGCAATCAAAAAAATTAATTTAATATAAGTTAATTTACTTCATCTCTTTCTTTTCGTTGGCATGTACCCATTCTGTGTAAACTATACCTAGACTAATGAACCTTTCATTCTCTTGAAAGCTTTTAATACTCAACAGAATATCCAGTTTACCAACCCCATTCACAGTTAACACTGGATGCCAGAAAAGTACCCCATCAGCTTTGCAAGGTCACTAAACTGTTCATTTTGAAATGCAAATTTCACCAAATCAGCAAAGTTTTTTTTTAACAAGTTTCCATTAAATTTTTTCACTCAACACACATTTGAAGTCACTGTGTTGTTTCATTGTGACTGTACGTTGCAGACTACAACCTGCACTACAATATTCCTTACATTATGCCGCTCACAGAATGGCATATCCGAGGGGACCAGCCATCCCCCAGGACACAACAGTATTCAATATGATAACTTTATACACCACCTATGAGTGCATAAAGTGTTTTGATTTAACTCTATGGAGAACATTCATTATTAAGAAGCTGCTCAGTCAGTCAAGCAATTCCCTACCTTTTTATGGAATCTGAAGATTCAGCACAGTATTAATCAACACCCTTATCTGTCGTCATCCTGGACCACATGAAACATCCTATTCTGTTCATTTGACATTCATTTCAACCACCATCCCCACTCCTATGTCAACAATATGTTGCCACACCCATAAAAATGTACTGGCTCATATATAAACATATTGCCATCTGTTGGTAAGCATGGGAACTCCATTCCCAGTTCTTTTCCCAGCATCTATATTGGCTTTGGTTTACAATGCAGAACAACCCATTTCAGCTTCTTACTGTACTTCAATGCGCGTGGGCGTGGGCATGGGCATGTGCATGTGTGTGTGTGTGAGGGGGTGAGAGAGGGGGGGGCCTGGGTGCACGTGCACAACACAAGAACAAAGAAACATTTTCCAAAAAAAGAATAGGTGTAAACTATAGATAAACATGAAAGAAGTACTTCAGTGGAAGGGGTATTCTACCATCCACCCAAGTAGTCACTGCCCTCCACTTTCAGAACCCGAATTTTGTGTATGTGCCACTGAGCTTTTCCATCCTGATTTTCTTTTCCCCTTGCTTGTGGATACAGCATACAGTGTTCCTCCAACTTCAATGGTAATTTTGAAGTGACTGCATATGTAACCTTAAAATTAGTTTAGTGAATTGACATACTGTCTTTGAAGATAAATGCCAGTTATCAAGTAACAAACACTACTGCCAGTAGTAGTACCCAAGTTCTGAAAATGACAAGGATCAGTATAATTCCCAGTATGTGTGTGTAGAAATCATCGCATTCACTCACCTATTAGAGTCCATGATTGTGTTCAGGCGATGGGCTATTGTAAGTACTGTGCAGTCTTTGAATTCACTACGGATTGTCGTCTGAAAAAAATACATGCAACTGTTAGAACAACAAACCTTCAGACTATAACCGGTGGGAACAATTATTTGGTTAGAAGGTCCAAAATCATTTTCTGAAATGTAGGAATACATATGTTTCTGAATGAGGGGGTTTAGAAGCATCTGGTATGGGATACAAAAGGTCAGTTGAATAGCAAAGAGAAGGATGGTTACAGGGCAGAGAGTGAGAAAGAGTCATGTATGAAGTAGGATGGACAGATAACTGAAGAAAGAGACAAGTAGAGGTTAGAATAGGAGAGAAGGTGCGGTAAGCATTTACAAAGGAGAGTTCTAGTTGTTACGTATTTGTCAACGTCAAGTTTAATGGAGTTTTGAAGTTTGCTGGGACAGTCAAAATTCGAGGGTTTGACACTTTTTCAAAATGTAAATCACGAGGGGGTGGATACCGTGTTAGTCATGGTAGCCCATTAAAAATGTCCAGTAAAGTACGCTACTACAGGGCTCACATATGTGAAGTTAAAAGATATCGCGTCGGTCATTAGGAACCAATGGGGAGGAAGAATAAGAAATTTTGAAGTTTTCGGCCTATTACGAGACTGCTAAATTTACAGGGGACCAATCAGACTTGTTTGGCAAATTCGAGTAGGGGTAATTTTGAAACAGGAAATCTAACTTCGCATACTGTAGCGAAAGACACAAGTTTTTCAACTATCGTAGGAGGAGGACGCGTGTGTGCATCGTTCCAGATTTAGGCCAGATCAACAGCATAAATTAGATAATTAGAAATTTATAAGTTTTTCTACATGAGAGAGTGATCCGTGCTACGTTCATCGTAAGCAATAATAAAACACCTGTACCAAATTAGCGCCCTATGACTGGAGAAAAAAATAAAACCACAACAGTTTCTTCAGATTGACTATTCAGTAAAAATCGTAGTAACAGTTCATCATCACCACTAAATCCATCAAACTCAAACCACGGTAGTCCCTGAAAATTAGGTCTCATGAACTAACTGAGTTAGAAAGGTGAGCCAGACGGTTATAAGACGCAACATAATACTATCTATTTTCTGTTGTCTTAAGAATGGAAAAATTAGCTTATATAATTCTATAGGGTTCTTATAATGGTGTATGTGGTGTGGCTATAAAATAACCAGGCTTAATTATTTTCTGCTCCCCTGTAAACTTGGCAACATCGTGCGGTGTGTGGTATTGGCTTGTGCTCTCTCCTCCATTCATGGTTACAATTTCAAAGTTGTGCAGCAAACACTTTGGCAGTAGTCTTTGCTTGAAGTGGATCGTGTTCTTGTTCTCCGTCGGAATCATGTTAAGTGTTAACGTGGAGCAACACGTCAATGTGAAATTCTGTGTGCAACTTGGAAAATCCGCCACAGAAACGTACGATTTGTTGAAGAAAGTTTATGGTGATAAGTGTCTATCTTGTACTCAAGTTTTGGAGTGGTTTAAAAGGTTTAAAGAGGGAAAGGAAGAGATCGGAAATGATAAGCGCCACGGTCGTCCCAGCACACCAAAAACAGATGCTAACATAGAAAAAGTCGGTCAAATTGTTCGACAAAATCGTCGCCTGAGCATTCAAGCAGTTGCCGATTTAATTAACATTGACAAGGAAACTGTTCGACAGATATTACATAACAATTTCAACATGAGAAAAGTGTCTTCGAAGATGGTGCCGAGACTCCTCACTGCTGAACAAAAGGAAATTCGAATGAGTATTTGTGCTGACAATCTTCGAAACACTGAAAATGACCCGCACTTTTTAGAGAACGTAATAACTTGTGATGAATCATGGTTTTTTCAATACGACCCAGAAAGTAAGCGCCAATCCATGCACTGGAAGAGCCCCAGTTCACCAAGGCAAAAGAAAGCACGGCACAGCAAATCCAAATTTAAAGTAATGAGGATCGTTTTTTCAGACATCCAAGGGATTGTTTACGTGGATTGGGTGCCTGAAGGTCAGACCGTTAACCAGGTCTACTACAAGGAGGTTTTGACAAACCTTTATGAACAGGTGAGAAGAGGACATGAAATGTGAAAGAATGACTTATGGGTTCTTCACCAAGACAACGCGCCGGTACGCAACACCCTGTCTGTCAAGACGTTTTTGACAAAGCACAAGCTCACCGTGTTGGAACATCCACCGTACTCACCTGACCTAGCCCCATGTGACTTTTTTTTATTTCCAAAGATCAAGTCTGCGTTAAAAGGCTAGATGCGGTGAAGGCAAAAGCAACAGAACTCCTGAATAAGCTATCAGAAGATGACCTGCAGCATTGCTTGCAACAGTGAAAAATTCACATGGAGCGGTGTAGGGATCGGGGAGGGGAGTATATTGAGGGTGACATTTCTATTGTGTAATTTTTTTTAATAAAAAATGTTCTAACACCAGTCCAGTTATTTTATAGCCACACCACATATAATATTTCAACTCATAGACTCTTTGCACTCTTTCCAATGCATATATTGAAATACAATAAGTTTCAGGGACCTGGATCAACATCTAATTTGATATTCATCTGAGTTTAATTACAGTGTAAATAATCACCTTGTCATGACAGCTGTTTTGGAAGAAGCCTGAAGACGGGTACTGAACCTGCCCCAAAACGTAGTACATAATATTTCAATATAGACCATGGAAAAAGCCCAGAAAATCTATGAGTTGCAAAACTAGCTTATGTTACATATAGGTCAGCAAATGGATAGTAATTAACCCTTTCAATGGTATTGATCAGAAACTTGTACTGGAAATAAAATGTACACTATGGACAAAAATTTTAAGCTGTGGTCCTCTGCAATGCCACGTGCACAGTGTCAAATCCTAGAAGACCACAGCTGAATATACACCCCCAAAAGAACCTCAAATCTCATGCACAGAACTATTGTGCCTGACTTTCTATTGCACTGGTCAGGCCTCTTACATATCTTGAGGGTGATATTTATATGAATGTATATCATCGGTCAAAGAAACACAAGATGAAAATGAAGCTTTCAGAGAATATACTCATTCATGCTTAATACAGGCAGTTCAACTGACAACTGAACTCCAAGTCAAAGCAAGCTTAATAGCCTTACATTTCCACACATACACATATTTATATATATTTTACGTCACTTTCTGCATGTTAGGGTTGATGGTGGAAAAACCTCCTTCAACTCTCAGACATGCTTCATTTCAAACAAACTGAGAGGATGGGAAACTAACCAAACAACCAATCAACTAGCTAGCTTACTAACTCCATGCAAAAGAGTCACTTAATGGAACCTGAACATTGCTATCACATTCACAAGTGCCCCCAACTGTCCCTAGCCCAAGCCAGATCAATCCTATCTGTGTTCCCCAACTTGCTTCCTGAAAATAAATTTTAGTAGTATCTAGTATCCTACTATCTATGCCTAGGTCTTCCAAGTGTTTTTTTTCCTTTAGATTTCCCCAACAAAACCTGGCATGCCCCTATCCTCTCCCCCACATATGCTACATGTCCTGCCCACCTCATTATTCTGATTTGATCATAGCAATAATATTTGGTAAGAAGTACAGCTCATAAAGCTCCTCATTATATAGTCCTCTCCACTCCCTGTTGCCTTGTCCCTCTTAGGCCCAAATATTTTCCTCAGCACCCTATTCTCGAACACCCTCAGCCTATGTGCCTCTCTCAGTGGGACAGTTCAAGTTTCACACCCATACAAAACAACAGGCAAAATTATTGTTCTGTGTATTTTAATCTTTACATCTGCAGATAGCACACTGAAAGACAGAAGTTTCTGCACCGATTGAAAGCAAGCATTCCTTGACTTCAATCTGTTCTTAATTTCTTAATTTCTTCATTGTTCAGTGCTTCCTTTGTCCCACCTAACCTCTTCTACAAAATCTAACATATACCTTGCTAATTCCCTGGCCACTGTAGTAAGTAACTCTTATGTTCCACATGCTGAACCTCATGTTCCCCTTCTACTTTTCACATCATACCAAAGGATAAGTCCAAGTTTGAGGCATTAGTGAATGATTTGTCACGTGGTAAGTTCTTATGGTGAGAAGGAGTTAGCACCTTGCACAACCCCCAAGCTGGAGGACTACCCTCATCAGCTGTCTGCAACTGCTAATTAACTTCAAACAGTATTTCGTAATCTGTTGTCCAGGTGTCAGGCAAATCTGAGAACTAAAAGTGGTCATTTCCATCCCCTACTACAATACACAGTAAGTTAACATATTTATTGTATCAGGAAACGTAAGATCATTAAGCTTGCCATGCGTACAGATTCGGTTTACATTTGAACTCTGTGTACAAACCATGCCACTCACACTCACATGATGCAAACAGTGCAGTACATTCACACATGACAGAACACATACCTGTATAAGGTCATCAGTTTCCAAATCAACAGCAGCTGTAGCCTCATCGAGAATGAGGACCTTTGTTTTCCTAAGTAGAGCTCTAGCCAGGCATATCAGTTGACGTTGGCCAACACTGTGGAATGAAATCAAGACTGTTCATCATAGCATGTGCAATCAAACTTCCGCATCTTTTTACTAAACCAACCTAAAATTTAATTTACATAAAATTACATAACAATCAGATTTCGTCAATTCATGATAATGGTATAATTCACTATATCCTCATATTTTCTTCACAACCTTAGTTCTTTCTAATGGTAAATTTTTCATAAAACAAAATAACAGCACAATGAATTCTACATCTAACATTACCACAAATATCTGCAAAATATGTGACAACAGAAATATTTCTTCTGCCTGTACTGGATACAATCCAAGAAAACCCCTTCCAGTTATTTCTTTCACCTGTCTCTGTACTTCAAATACCGCTCTAAACTCTCTGCTGCATGGTTTGCTTACTTGTCACTTGACATTACAGCATGTTAAGAATGATAAATAATACAAAATATAACACACTTTGTGTTTGCATCATACCTAAACATATGAATACAACATTCACTTGCAACTGTTTTTTTAACATCATTTCACCATACTTCTAGGACTCACTAATGCAACACTGTTTTTATACACTTCCACAGTTGCATAAAATGACGGTTCAAAAACTTCTGAAGTTTGAAGGCCATGTATAAAGCAAGGTTTGACTTTTGAAATTACCTATATATCCTGAAAATATTTACTTTTATCAGTTGCAAGAAATTCAAAATTCACAATGTCCAAAAAATTAATAAATTTTTCAAAATTCATACACAAATACAAGTAGATCACTGAAGATTCTGGTCTTCTTGGATTACCTGGAGACTGAAGTAAAGAGCTTCTCTGAAACACTGGTACCTACATACTAATTTGCATTTCATCATATCTCAGTAGACTGCTCCCAACCTCAACCCTCACAAGCTCATCATCCTCCTACTAGATTCTGTTATCCACATAAGGGTTCAAATTTATACATAGTAACCATCATCCCACATTAAAAAGGCTAAATCTGTCTCACAATTCCATGGTTATTCAGTTATCGGACAATTCAGTTGTCACATCTGAGTCAAGAAACCACCACTTCAGAGACCTGCTTTGGCTTTGGGCAATGTTGTTAGAGTAAATGAGCAGGCTGATGAAGATGAGGCACCAAGGGATGGATGTGGTCACACACTGTACACGTATCAAACGGCAGTTCCTTACCACATCAACCATGATGACAGAAAACAAAACAGGCCCCAGAAATAATTAATTCTGACCCCGCTACAAAATGATTGACAGCCCACAAACAATTTATTCAATCCATGCCCCATGAAAGCTTGGAGTACTGTGCAAACAGTTTACTCAACCCATACCCCAGGTAAGCTTGGAGTATTACGTATCAGTTACCACTAGAATTACTAATTTAAAATCTCAGCATACCTGAGGTTCTCCCCCCCTTCTGATACAGGATGCTCTAGTGCATCTGGCAATCCCTTTACAAAGGACTTCAAATGTGCATGCTCCAGAGCCAGCCATACTTCTGCATCAGAATGACAGTCAAATGGATCCAAGTTGACACGCAACGTTCCTGAGAAGAGGACTGGATCTTGAGGAATAATTGTTAATCGTGACCTATTATGACAGAATTATCTTATTAAAATTGTTGTTATATCATTTTGCAAACTTGCTCTTTCTCAACACTTTATGCAAGAATCATCCAAAAACCAACGTTATCTTATGGCTACAAACAATATTTTCGCATGAACGTATAAAAAAAACAGTTATGGCATATTCACTAAGGTCAAGTCATAGGAAGCATGAATGACAGCAGTTGTCATAGTCACTGCTCTGGTCACCTAAGATGTAACACAGGAAAATTACTCTGTTGCAAGAAATGGTTATGAGAGTGGGGGGGGTTCTGAAAACAAACTGGATGCAGTAATCTGTAATTTTTAAGTAGAGGGTGCATCAGTGAATCAGGCAATTTTGCAACACTGTTTTCTCTGGTTCAGCAACACTGGGGCGGATGCCACTATCGCCATTTTGCTGCCAACTTTAAAGCATTTTAGTTGCAATAGAGCTGTGGACTGAAGCACAACGTGCTTTTGCTGTGAAAGCGTTTTACAAAAACGGTGATAGTTCTGTGATCGCTCAGCATGAATTTCAAAGACAGTTCGGGATTCATCATAATCGTGCTGTTCCATCCGCCCATGCCATCAAGAACTGGGTTCAAAACTTCGAGGCTACTGGTTCTACACTAAAGAAGAAAGGTGGTAGTGTAAAAACAGTACGTACACCCGAGAACATTGCAGTAGTGAGAGAGGCCATTGAAAGACATCCACACCGTTCTGCGCATCACCACTCTGTGTCACTTGGGTTGTCTGACGCCAGCATTTGACAGATTTTACACAAAGATCTTCACTTCTACCCCTACAAACTTCAAGTTACTCATGCACTACAAGAACGTGACTACGTAAACAGAGTTAATTTCTGCCAGACTTTTTTGCAGTTAATTAATCAAAACCAAGAGCGTATAAACATCTTATTGATTAGCAAAGAAGCTCATTTTCATTTATCTGGGTTTATTAATAAACAAAATTTCCGCTATTGGTCTGCCACAAACCCCACAGAACTTCATGAGAGACCACTTCACAGTTCCAAATCACAGTATGGTGCGCAATATCTTAATTCTAATTATCGGTCCTTACTTCTTTGAAGACGAGAGAGAAAAGGCTGTAACTGTAAATGTACCACGTTAAGTTCACATGTTGGAGAACTTCTTAGGTCCTGAGCTTGCTCATCATCCAGTAACAGAAGAAATGTTTTTCCAGCAAGATGGAGCTACGAGCCACACTGCACAAGATTCCATGGCAGCTGTGAGGAATTTGTTTCCTAACCATGTTATCTCCATATATGGGGACATCACATGGCCAGCCAGGTCACCCGATTTTCAGCACGTGATTTCTTTCTCTGGGGGTATCTGAAATCTCAAGTCTTTACAACTCCAGCACCCCACACAGTTCAGGAGTTGAAACATCAAATTCAGCAAGAAGTCACATGAATTCCTGTGGACATGCTTCAAATAGTAATGGGTGATGTTCGCAAGAGACTTACTGAGTGCCTAAAGCAGAATGGTGGTCATCTGAATGATGTTATTTTTGGAAAGTAGGACTTCTGTTTCCAATGTGTTAAATTGTAAAATGGGTTAAATTCAAAGTGAAAAAATCTAAATTCTTTTATATATACACTGTGTTCATATGTGTTAAAACTAAATAAATGAAAGCATTGTTGTTCATGGCATTTTTAAAATCGCACGATTCACTGACGCACCCTGTATAAATTAATCACGATATACCACATTTGTAAAAAAAAAAAAAACTACAACATAAATTCGAAGAATCCCATACAAAAACACTTTTAATAACTACACATACAAAGTCTTAATACGTATAGGTCTGGAAACCAACTGTTTCAGAGATACTTAACCTTTATCCGACAAATGCAGTACAGCATTTAATTTAGTTTTCATGCCCATGGTACGGTGTTTATATTAGACAGCCCTTTAAATCGTTGCGCGTGGTTGCCAATAAACGTTTATAAATTATGAACCGAAGGTGATGAAACAATTAAATAATCTGCACTGTTGTGAATAAATCAGAGATATTTCAGTTCAAGAAAAGTTTCAGTACAGTGGCGTACCGAGAGGAGAGTGTTGGGGTGTTCAACCCCCCCCCCCCTCTCGAAATTCGGAAGACCCTCCAAAATCGTGCCAAACTCAACCCAATTGTGAAAATTGTTAAAAATTGCTGAATTTAGGACGCCAAGACCCCAAGATGTTCAGAAAAAAGGCAGTAGAATTCTAAAACTACCGTCAGTTCGCAATTGTTTTACATTAGCAATGACAAATAAATTGGCTGTCATCATAAATAGCCTTAAAGTATCAAAAATTAATAAAATTTTACTATAAGAAATGAAATTTCTTGTACCAAATTACAGCTGCCTCCAGAACCCCTGACTAGGGGGCTACCGCCCACAGATCCCCATTCTCTCTGTCCTCAACTGAATTTGTTGAACCCCCCCCTCCGAAAAAATTCCTGGGTACACCACTGATTCAGTAGAAATGTTTATGGCCTACGCGCAGGAAGTTAATTTAAAAGTTTTATAATTCTCAATTTATTTTACTTATGTTTGTTTCGGGCCTGATGTATGCACAGGAAATTTCAGCGTGAAGATTTGTGGAGTTATGCCTTTGCCTGGCAGTGTCAGAAACATCATCTTACTTCACACGCACACCATACTTTCTCAAACCTTCACTAACAACTTTTTCTTCACACCAATCGCACTTCACATGCGACATTTTAGCTGCGTCCCCGTCACGAACCGAGACTGACCAAACTTTGTTGAGTTCTGTTTGAGTCTACAGACTAACGCCATCATTTCCAATATACTTTTCACTAGAAGGAATTGAGTCTACATATTTTCTTAGTCCGTCAAGGTAAGAGTAACTAAACCAGAGATATATCAGCGGTTGTCTAAAAATGTATAAAATTCCATTGCCTAAATAAAAGATGCAATCACTCGATGCCCCTGCTTCTTCACTCTCGCTGTCCCAAACAATTTCAGATATCCGGTTTGGGGACAGGAACCCGGCTCTCTTATGCACACACTGCAGAGTGCTCACTCAGAAATTAACATTCAGTCTGGCTTATTATTATGAAGTTGGAAGAAGTGTTAACGCATTGAAATGCCATATTATTTCAGCTGGTTTATCGCTGTAATATTTACAGATCAGTCTGTTTATTTCTATATATCAAACTGCAGTTGGAATTGTACACCCCCCCCACCGCTGAGTTTGCGAATGAAGCTTTTTACTTGTAGTAAGTTAGGCGAAAATCATTATCTCACTGAACTGCCAGGAATTACCTATATTTATTTGTAGGGGCGAATTTATGCATCCTGTTTATCTTAGATTTCAAGCCATCCTCGAATAGGGCAGAAACTGAAATGAAATGTAACACTGGCATTTGAGAAAATCTAGGATTGGCATTTTACATATACAGACAGTTGATACTTAGTCCCTTTTAGCAGTAATATATATTGCGACAGTCAAAATAAAGTGAGCCTGTGTTATGGCTACAGGATCATGAACTGTAAAGTATTTCACTCATTGATTTAGTTTGTTTTTTACGAGCAGGATACACAGCAAGAAAATTCTTATACGAAGCACGCCTTCAGGAAGAGACTTCCTGTAACAGCAACGCTTGGCAGAGTGAATGAGGCTTTGCAGTCTGTGTGGCCCAGCTTCTGTATGAACAAAATGCAATCTGCTGCTACTTCTCTTCAGAAGGAAGTGAGTCAGTTGCTTAGCATAAAAAAAACACATACAAGTTTCAAAAGATTTACAGGGTGCCTAAAACTGCTATTCATGATGTGTGTGTGTACATAATTGGATAAAGTGGCCAGAGTGTGAATCTGAACACAAAATATTATATAATGTGGAGATAACATGTAGGGCTATAATTCTAAGCCTGTACATGACTGTGCTGAGCATTTAAATGGCTGCAGCACACCCATTTGGTGCATTTGTAGGATGCCAATTTAAAAGGATTGGGTGCGTTCGTCGGATAAAGGTTAACACTGTTTTGCAGCAGCCTGTGTCTAGAGTTCTGAATACAAGTTCACGCACATATCATACAGTAGGATTCTGTAGAACTGTCACATATTTCAGTTCCTTTATTTTTTCACAACATTACCATTCCTTCAAAAGAAATTGCTTTTCCTTTCTCACTGTTTCACTAAGAGGTGCTCACAGTTGATACAACAACAACAATATAAAATATCTCTAAAACATTTAGTTTCGGGGCCTGTATTTATTAAGACTTTGTTGTTTGTTTCAGTAACCTCCATTTACCAATTAAATTTAGAAGTTAAGTTTGACAAACAGCAAGTACCTACACACATTCAAGGAACTTCTGGTAGCAAGCCCCATTTGGATAATGGGCATACTGAAAGCCAAAGAACTAAACAAGTCTCCTGTGGCCTCTGCCAGGGAATTAAAAGCTTCGTCTGGGACTTCACATGGGACTCTCAAGCCATTAAATATGTTACTTAAGAAGGTGTCAAGGATTTATGAGATTAAAATCGCATTTATTTTAATGTATGTACCGTGCATCTTGTACAGTTTATTATCCTGACCAACAAATGCATTTGCTTGTCTGGATAATAAACTAAAATTTCATTGTTCAATTTAGTTTCGTTATTTCCCACAATGAACAAATTTTTTGTAATTATTTACCACAAAACTCCTATTGTAAACCTATGTCTACCAACTAAAGCACATTTTAATCACTGCTGTTTTACAAGAAACACACTGATACTCAATTTCCACTTACCTCAAAGCATGCAGACCTAGTTTTGAGATATCCACACCATCAATAAGAATCTGCCCACCTGCAGCTTCGATAATGCGAAATAGGCTTAATGTAAGTGATGACTTCCCAGCACCTGTCCGTCCAACAATACCAACCTGCAAGTTAAAATTGGCAAAATCAAGAAGACTACAACTGTAAGACTTTTAATAGTGTGTTATTTTGGGGTGTCATACCATTTGTGGTCCAACAGGTGGACAGGTACAGGCAGCATCCTCCTCAAACCAAATTACGCTAACTACACCACACTACAGTTAAGAATTACAACCAAGATCATGGTAACATTTTCCATTGTGAAAGCATCAAATTTCATACCTAACACTTTATTCATTCCTAGCCCACAGTCTATCATCTCAAATTACACAATTCCTTCCTTCCACATCCTTACCAATTCATTATTCACACCATTCTATCTTATGACAAAAATCTCAGCTACTGAGAGCACTGTTAAAAAACCAATAAATGCTGCACAACCATCAGCTGACAGAGCATAACTGTATAAATTAAGACTATCATAACTGTACAACTTTGCAAACAGTTAACAGTGAAACACCAGAGGTATAACAATGCAAAAGCTTGCAATGACTGGACCTCAAACTAAAGACTCACACATCCTATAAGCAATATGTGGTGCACAAAGAAAAACAGTGCAAATGGGTGGCTGCAGGAGGAGCCATCCTTGGTATCTTCCAATTCATGATTCCCATAAACCCAGCAAGCACGAGCACTTCTGACTTGTATCTATGAAGTATCCCAGTTAGAGACCTGACAGAGACAGGATGTTCACTCACATTTCTTACAATTTCAAGCCACATGCTCAGGGTGTAACCTCTTCATTTTGCACAATTCATATGTCCACTAATAATCCCACCATTTGGTGCTATATTATCTGAGCTGCTGACAATATAATTTAATAGATCATAACTTCTGTAAAGCATATTCAAGTAACCCAATCCCCAAGTCTCTTGAATTCAAACACATTCAAACATTACTTCTGGGTTTCAAGTCTGATTTTCTGCATACTATTTAAATAAGCACCAACTGCTGAAAGATAATAGCAGTTCTTTGAATTAAACCCTGAAACTTCTTTAATAAAGAAATGACAGAAATTTTAGGGGTAAAACATACATGAACATGCACAAAGTCATTCAGAATCTTAAAAACAGTCCTTTCACAACTGCTTGTTTATGTGCCTTCGTATGAATTAACTCACCTTCTCTCCACCCTTAACAGTAAAGGAGATGCCTCGCAGCACCAGATCAAGTCCTTCTCTGTAGCGCACTTGATAGTCCTTGAATTCCACTTGTCCATTGTCTGGCCAGCTGCTTGGTGGTTGGTTGGTTGGTACATCCCATGGTGCTTCCTGTAACATCAAAAGTACATCATTTTTGCTGCCAGTTTTTCAGCCAGGCAGTCTCACCTTTGTAATAAATTTAAAACTCGAACTGGATTCTGATTAACCTCTACTTGAAAGTACTGTGCTGAGAATTAAGAAACTACAAAGAACAGGTAAGGAGGAGGTCTGTGGAGCAAAGTGTCACAGCATGCAACTGGATGAGCATTAAGAATATAACAAAATTTAATGTTGCACATGTTCCGTGCAACAGGCTGACTACATACATTTGTACCAACAAACTGCACATATATTATTCACAACTATTTATTATGTCACAGTAATTTCTCCTATATGATTTGGGGGGAGACCACTGATACCTATACAAAGCAATACATTTTTTATGTAAAATGTTGCAACACTTGTGCATAAATACAAGAGAAGTAAAATTACAGCATCATTCAGTTAAAACATAGTTACAATAGAAATGCTAATATTACACCAGATGTAGCATACTGATGAAAGTGGCATTGTTTATGTTTACACACACATGCATGTGAACACAAACATGTCATCATATCTTATTACACACCCATCAGATTCAGTACATAGTGGTCCACAACAAAGTACACAATGTTAGCCACGCATTAACACAATACATTTAAAAATAAACAGTAAAACTGGTATAAATGTTTACCACATCTAATATAATTCAGGCATTTCTATTGCAACTATGTTTAACTGCCTCATACTGTAATTTTAATTTTATTCACATTATGCACATCCACTACAACATTTTATATCAAAACTGTATTCCTGTACATCTGTGTTCCCATTAAAGTTGACCTATGCATGCTGAATATGTAAGAGAAATGAATAAACATAATAAACACATGCATACACTACAAACATATGACAAGACATGCAGGTATGGAGCTGAAATGATCTTTTAAATTATGTGGTATGACAACTTGAGTTCAAGGCACAACAGGTGGAAGTTCTGTCCAGAAGGAATCAACATTGGTGTCAGAAGTTTAAGTTACGGGCATTTTCGTTGAACAGCAATGTACCATTCTGCAGTACCTTGGCTTCCTTCCATTCAAGGGACTATCCTGAAAATTCATGTTGTAGCCGATCATTTTTGGTATATCTGTTTCTTAGGTTTGTTGGCATCAGTTATAGATGGTTCATGGCCATGCTTTGTAAGTTTAATCTGTCAACGTATGTTCAGGAACCACTGGTAATAGGTAGGAGGGGTTGTACGGGGAGAGATTTAAACGTGAAAACGTTAGCATCGGACACCAGATGCTAGCAGTCCAGTGAGAAAGCAGCTGCATATGTGAGTGATGTAAATGAGAGAGTACAACTGACTGTGTTATTTTAAAAAAAAATGATTCAGTTGTTTAACTGGATATAGAACACCTTCCATTTTGTATCAAGAATAAAATGAATAAATAAAATAATAAGAAAAAAAATAAAACTATATGTGATTCAGTGAACCAGACCCATCTCCCAAAAGAGGTTCACCTACCAGACTAAGCACGTTGAGACAAACAAGGTAAAAAGGGTGATCGTGTAGAACGTGGTACACTGAACACATCTGTTATAAATGCTATACATTTGCTTGTGATCAGTCAATAATTAAGGACACTTTAGTTCAAAAAGTGTACCTTTTTGGCTGTATCTTATCTCCAGTAGGAGGAATTTTCCTGAAAATATAAATCTGGGACTCTACTCCCACTTGCTACAAATAACCAAAGCTTGGTTGTGATCAGTCAATAATCAAGGGCATTTTACGTGAAGAGCTACTCCTTTTTAGCTCTACCTTGGCTTCCATTTTACAGATTTTCCTGAAAACTGGTAAGTGGTACACTATGAATTCCCTAAAGTTAGACATCAAATATAGTCCCAATGAGGAACAGAAGAAACTCTTTGTAGTTGCCAGGAAATGAACCAAAATTCATTGGTCATCCATCCAATTGCCTATTCACTGTACCAAGAGGGCAAAACCAGCCCCATCAAAATAATTACGGTGTATAACTGTGTTAGAAGTTACTAGTGAAGATGTGGTTACCATAACAGTTATGTAGCCTTAAAAACAGCAATTCTCTACTCATCCATTTAATGCATGTATATTTGTACGACATCCAATGATGTCTCCAGTTCCTTACCTTCTCTGTTTCTGAATACTCCTTGATTCTCTCCACAGCTACAATGTTAGTCTCCACATCTGAGGTCATTCTCACCAACCAGTTAAGTGTCTGTGTGATCTAAAATGTTAAATAAAACCTTATGAATTTAGTGACACAATAATGAATGATGATAATGCCTACATATTTTTACTGCAGATGCCTGGTAAACAAGAACACTGCTTTGTTGGTTCAGTGTCTACAGTCATGGTGTGCTGCTTTGATGAGTGTCATTCCACGGTGCTTTTATCATCATTAAATACAATTCAAGGTCATTCTAAACATGTAGTTGCTTTAAATGCTGAGTTAAACCCCAATCGCAAGTCTCAACTCACTGAATTTCTCTGCAAGAGTACTTAAATCAATGGTCAAACACGAACCATTGGTAGAGTTCAAAAATACTCACTACAGTTCCAAGTGGAACCATTAGCAAACTAGAGGTTAACAATTCAATATATATTAAAAAAAACTGTGTTGATAGTGACCCTGAATTGTACCTATTCATGGTGTACTGACATTTCTGACTTCTTTTATCTAGGCAAGGACATAGGAATTTTCCAAGTCATGGGCACCCACCCACAAGAAAGATTCAGTTACACCCAATGATAAACTGACCAAGACAATGAGCAACAGCAAAGGATACGTATAGCATGATGTGGGCTCTAAACCTTTTTTGGGGGGTCAGTGAGAGCATTTCCAAAGTTGCAGCTTTTGCAGAGGTAAAGGCTTCAATCTGTGAGCAGAAAAAGTCACAAATACACTCATCAAAACTAGAACTCAAAATCCAGTGAATAAGAGTCCAGCATTTCACCCTCAGACCATAAAGCTTGAATTGGGGTGCACATTTGAATTCTTGAAATAATTTAAAATGAGATGTGAAAGAAGTGACTACAAACATTTAAAATAAACTGATAATAATAATAAAAAAAAAAGGTTTTAAAAATGTACAGATATAAGCACAGGAATACAAAGCAGATTCTGATTTCTTGGTTACATGAAAGTCTTAAAAAAAAAAAAAGTACTAAAGTATCTGCCCTTTTCGGTATCTTGCACGTCATGTAGAAATGTTATTTCACAAAAGCTTCTTGAGTGACAAATACTAGGATGAAAGGAGAAGTTTTGGTTTAACAATTCTGTCAATTGCTAATATTGTACAGTGCTGGTGGCAGATGAATGAGCAGACAGCATTGATCGGATTGATATTGAGAGGTGACAACTGAAACTGAAGAAAAACCTAATTTTGTCAACTACATATCCCACATGCACTGGCCTGTGATTGAACATGGGCCAGTGCCTAAATGCCTGAGCCATGGTACAGCCAAAAACTGTTCTATCAGTACCAGCACATGAGGCTGCAAGTGCAGTGTGAATGAAAAAAACAAACAGATACTGGCCACTCCACTTGTACTGAAGGTTCAACAATTGTGAACACCTGACTAGCATCTTTGGTGGTTTTACGAAATTGCTGAAAATCAAATGCATAAAATAACTGAAGTATGGATAAAAATTAAATGAGAATTACACCAGCCATTTTCACATTATGAAGTACTTCCTCTCACAAGAACCTCTTCCTGCTGCAAGGGAATCATACAGAATTTTAGGAAGGTTTCCAAGCTATACCTGCAAGGCATAGCTGACACTCAGACCCACAAGTCCTGGGCTCATGGTGTCCCTTCTCAGTACAGCAAACAATGAGGCGAAGAATATGATGAAATTTCCCACCATTTCCAGCCGTACGGCTAGCCATCTGTGAACATGTAAATATAAACTGAAAGTCATATTTTATTTGTGTCACTTCAAAAACAAACATTTTATACCCACTTGCATATTCTATAACCACTATATGAAACAATCACAGTGACACAAGGCAAAGGTCACATTTTTGGTCTCAACACACCACTGTTACTGTGGTTTATCTGTTCAAAAATTCATCATCAACACTAAACTTACTGTGCCCACAATGAAAAGTCAACCCAGCTAGTCGGACATGGAACCACAGAATGGTTTAGTCATGATAAAAAGTGCCAGGTTTGCCAAATAAAGCACAATACCATCCAAGTTATTTTCCTGTCAGACCTAGTTCTGTGAATATTCATCAGGTTGGAAAAACATGAACACATACATGTATATACTAATTAAACAGATATGCTTCTCGTTATAACTGTTGGCATATGCAAACATGATCCTATGGACAGCCAGGGCTTTTGGGATGGTATATTTTGCAAACCAATAGATAGTTAATAGTGAGTAATTATTTACCAGTCAACACATCATAGTATCCCCACAGACCTGTACCTTTATCAACACTACTGCAAGAACCTCAAAATCTCAAATAATATTGTACAACTTACAAAAAATCATAAGTACTGTTACAAACAATACGACCCAAAAAATACAAGAAATCATACATCTCTCTAGAAAACAAATAGGCAGTGGAAGTTCCTTCAAAAAACTAGCAACCACTCAGTGAATAATGCAACATTACATCCCAGAAAACATGAATCCCCACCCAAAATAAGCAAACTCTCTAGATGATACAAGTGTTTCATCCAAGTGTTTCATGTCAAAGGTCGAAGTGAACACATGCAGCAGTCGAAAAACTTGGAAACTGTAGTTTTAAAGATTACAATGGCTGAAAAAAAAAATACTGAAAGGGTGTTGTAAATTAAATATAGCTAACCTGTTTGAAATTATACTGGGACAATAGCAGACCTGATTGAAGTCTACCTTCTCCTCTGATTCCTGTGTGAACCTCTGTTGCACATTATATGCTCTAATTGTTGGTGCTCCTGCAAAGATAGTTTGGAAAATATCCAGTAAGAGATGAAGACTGAAAAATTAAAGATGAAAAGTGTATTTTTTAAATATAATGTTAAACTATGGTATCCCACATATAGGATGATGTCATGCCACTTAAGAGTATTACATGCTTCCTTCAACTGACTTATTAATGAAGACGTTACAAAACAAATAACTCACTTTACTTTTCACCATACTCTCAAAGATACACAAGAACACGTACATCAACAGACAGCTTCAGTAACTCACACATTTACTGCAATGATGCTTCTCACAGCTCTCAATTTATGGTAGCAACAGTATTCTGTCAACAACTATTATGAATTTCACCCTCCTGTGTTTAATGTATCCTCAAATTTGTAAATACAAATTACAGTTACTTGGACTATGGATATAACAGTTAAGAGCCTGTGTTTAATTACACTTGACCTTTCTTGTTTTTAAGCTTTCACCGTGTTCTGCCACTCACATACTTCATTCGCCTGCCTATGAAGATGGAACCGATAGTGAGTTCCAAAACGTCGGCAATTAGAACTCAGATGCCAGGGAATTACCCAAAAAGGAACAAATTACATACACTTGACCTGTCAGTATAAAAGCCCTTAAAGCATACTAATATCCAACATGGCACTGCGTTACTGCCATCCTACCTGTGCTACTGTCATTCCACCTGTCCCACTACCATCCCACTTGTACTAGTGACATCTTACCTTGGATGCTTTCTCCAAAGTGCGAGTAGATAGGAGACCTTGAAACTGACTCTAACCTCTTTAGTTGACGTGAAGTTGCCACATAGAATTGCTGTAACAATCATATCTATAAGAATTTCAATATACTACTCACCTTACATGACTTTTAACTTTCTAATAATGTGGGGAATGTACAGAGATGACAAATTTGCCTTTCCATAATATTTCAGAATATACATGCATGAGTTTCAGTGCATAAAAACAAGACATACACCACACAAATTTCTGTTGCAGTTCATGAGTATAGCAATGGTGTAAGATCTTCAGCACAGACACACTGTTACTTTTCCATGACTAGTCATACACATAAACTGTGAGGAACTGAACCACAGGATACTGTCCGTATCTTGGTTCAAGGACCCTAAGTTTCACCAGCACCACTCGGAGAAAGAAAGTGTGAAATAAATTGTACACACACACATATATAAAGTAACAATCTATTCTAAGTCAAGAAAATATGGAAATGTGCACTTACGGTACTGGGATCCCACACAAAAATAAACAACATTACACAACACAAATATAATACCATGAATTTGCACTCTACACTCAGTTTTCATATCTTCTTCTTAGGGAGTGTTAATATGCCGCCAATTATGCTCTTAACAGTTTACATGGCGGACAAGTAACCAAAAAGGGGGGAGGAGTTGCTCATAGTATCCTTAGGATCCATGAAGCACAATACGGTTTGGTTTGTTCGTGTATAATCTCACTTCCTTGCAACAGTATGTTTTCTCTTGCCACACTGGAGATTGTTTTTGGGAACCTTATACTACACGTCCTATGTATTTTTCACCTTTTGGACGCCACACTATCTTGTCTTACAAAGGCTCACCAACACACACCTTCAGTTGCTAATACTCCATTTAACAAGACAACCCAGTCTTCACGGCGGTAAGTCTCTCTCTCTTGTAGCACTGGCAATGTTTCAGGAACCTTATACCACTCGTCCTACGTATTTTCACCTTTTGGAGGCCACACCTTCTTGGCTTAAGGCTCACCAACATCTTCTGCCGCTACTACTCCGCCATTTTTGGTACCGCTTCCCCTTTGTCTTGTAGTGATGGGAATGTCTCCTTTGTTCCTCGCAACGGCTATACTGTACGCTTGCACACTCTAGCAGAGGCCATAGGCAATCACCGCTGGTCCCGTGAACCCGTGTTGAGAGCACGGTTCAGAACTTAACAGCCAACACTTTCAATAATTTCTCTTAAAACCTGCTTCTTTCATTGGTGGCATCTCTGCACACCCTACACTTCTGAAGCTTACATTCAAGTATATGAGAAAAACCCACTGCCATAAAAAAAAATGTTTAATTATCCCAGCAACAAAAAAAAAATCCTAAAACTGACAATAGTCAATCCCAAGTGGCATGCACTGTAACAAAGACAGTTTTTTTTTTATTTCACCAAGAGAAGGGCCACATTTGCAACAATTAAGTGACAACTTGACAATAATAAATTTTAATTTTAGATTTGATTACACAGGGTGAAAAGAAATTCATGTTCAAGCTCTCCATAGTGCAATTTGTTGCTTCAGAAATTAAGTTCAAAATGTTTTGTGACCAAGTCCTAAGACATTTCGATTCTGGCTGTGGATGTCACCATTATCTGGGGTAACACACTTGTCGGCAGTGTTGTCATCACAATAAAGAATGTTTTACATGTTCTCCAAGACATACAGTCCTTCTCAGCAGGCCTCAGCTGTGATCAAACGATCATGGAATACACGCAACAGAATATGTCATCAAGCACAGGTATTCTCACTACATCAGCCATGTAAACATCCAGATATCAACCAGTTTCAACAACTGAAGCAACATCTCTGTAAGGATGTGCTTGTAAATGGACAGTGGCCAGAGACTGTACAAACACCAGCCAATGAAGATGCCATAAATGAAGTTGTGAGGTAAGGGGCATGAAGAACCTCATGTACTATTGCACAAGAATTGGGGGTACATGAAATGTATGAAATGCCACTTTCCGCAGTTGCCCAGCTGTTTTGACATTGTCCTCCATGCCTACTGTAATGACAAGGCACCAACAGTCTGATCACTTGACACCTTGTACCATCTGACAATAACATTTGTCTTCAGTATTTCAGGAGAGGCACTGCAAAACATTTATGATCCACATTTTACCAAGGAATCACATTCCGGCAACCTTGTGTGTGTACTTCTTTTTATGCTGTATAATGAACTCTATTTCCTAACACAGAGACTGACATAAAAATTCCTGAAGTATATTTGCACATAATATGGAATATGTCTGCGACTCCTTTATTTAAACACACAACCTGGTGAATGAAATGAGACTTGCAGAAATATTCACTGTCACAACTGTAATTGTTCTAAAGCTCATACTAATGTCATTTACATTTTAATGAACTGTAGAAATCATACCTGGATGAAATAATATATGATGCCGATAGGAACAATCACAAAAATGAAGACTGGAGTGCTGTAGCTGATAACCACAAATGTCGCAATCACCTGCAAGTTCACACAACAACAGTCAGTAACATGCAATAATCCTGATACTTACAATGTAAAATGCCAAATGAATGAACAGATTTATCACCAGAACTTCATCATCATGCGATATCTGAGGTTTCCAAACTAATGAAAAGTAAGCCTGAGGTCTGAGATTCTCACAGCAGTGATTACGTAGAGTATCATTTTCTAAGACGTGAAATAAACAGTTTAATGCATAAAATATAATTTTAAACAAACTCCACTTTCCCTGCCCTGTTCAGATACTCGTTCCTCACACCCTGGTGGGTGGGAGGGAACTTGAAGACATTCAAAACTACCAATATTCTACCACAAACTAACCTCCAGCACATAATACACGGCACAGTCCATTCACTGGCAAAGGGAACTTCATACCCACTTCATTCTGTTGAAAGACTCTGTTCATTCTGACAGAAAACTGAAGATTTAAACTAACAACTTTGAACACGCTTTCAACTGGAACTGTACCAAGTTCATAAATAAGTTGCAGCTGCAAAACTACTCTTCTGCTGTTGTAAAATATTTTTTTTCCTACTCAGTCACAAATTCTATGAATCTCTCACCTGATCATATGCCTGAACAATGCCAAAGTAACGTACATTTTGTCGCTGCAGGAAAATTTACAATTTGGGATTGCAGGCATTACATAAGAAGTCATAATCTTCCCAAACATACATACACAATTACATTATTATTATCATTATTATTATTATTATTATTATTATTTCAAATATGTTCTAATGATATATCAGTAACAATGACTGACAAAAATGCTAACAATGAGGAACTGGTTCAAATGTGAAAATTATGTTTTAATACACTATATATAATTTATAAATGCAAGCTTGAACACTAAAATCTAAGTTGCAAACCAGAATTTAGCAGCTATGTTAATTTCTTGATACATTAAAAATCATACTATGTACGTGCACATTCAGACTTCTGGGATGTTACACAGCAACAATGGCAGTCAGTTACCTACATTTTGGGATCTGTCTGTCCCATCTTCAAGGGTCAAGCAGTCCAAGAACTCCTTGACTCTTGGTGATGGGACAGACATGTTACCCCAAAACGTTGCTAACTTCCAATCTATGCTGTGTAACAACCCAGAAGAGTGAAGACATCATTTACACTGTGACAGAAGCCTGAAATCATGCACACGTTCACATTTTTAGATTTCACAAGACTGCTTCTTCTTCATGTGTACTGATATGATGCTTTTGTTTCTACAAAATTTAATAGAACAACGGAGTCCCCTTTTATCATGTCCAAGAGCCTGGCAGATTTATCACACAGCACCTACATCTGCTGGGATATCCTGTTACAGCTACTACACTCAGGGACACAATAAAAGGGACACTGGTATCTATTTTATGGCCTTCTTTATGATGTATGAGAATAAAGGTGAGACACCATCCTGAAACACAGATCGCTTGTTGAAATGACTCTTGAACATGAATATTATACCACCAAAATGTAGTGGTAACAGAGATGGAGAGAAAAAAATATGACAATTATGAAAGGAGTTTAAGTTAAAATTAGGAGCAATGTAAGAGTGAAACCTTGACTAAAAAGCTCTGTACATTGTTGACAAACTGAGACAAGTGAAGCATCACCATATCAATAAGGTACAAAACCACACAAAAATGCACCAACTAACTTCCTACACTACAGACACACTACAAAATGACTGTAACAGCAAACACTTCTACTACAAATCACAGTACAGAATCACACAGAAACTAGGGCTTGACAGTGATGGTGTAGCAGACGCATGAAAGCAGAGGCTTGTAGACTAACCAATTTAAAAATTTGTTGTGTTCCAAAATGTGTTAGAAAATCAGACCAGACAATGAAGACCACTTGAAGATAAGGAATATTATTTAAACAAACTTGCTAAAAATACAGGTCATAAACTGTGTCCATCATTTGTATCACATGATTCTACATAGGTATAACTTACTGTACTAGAGAAGTAAAAGAACAAAAATCAAAAATATAATATAAAATGGTAAGATTTTCCTATTCTAGAAAACAAGATTTCCTTTCTGGAACATAGAACAAGAAATAAGGGAACAATGACTTTTGAAGTGACCAAGTGCAGAGCTTACCACAATGCTCAGAGCCTGGTATGTCTACAGACAGGTAATAAAATACTCATGTTACAAATATTTTTTCAAAATAAAAATACTGTTTAAAACAATTAAAACTTCAAACACTTACAGTTTACTATATGATTAACTTCCTGGTAATCCAACTGAGAAGCAATGACTTCAGACTTCAAACATTTATGCAGTCTTGCAACAAGACCCTTTCAGGTAACCGGTACAACAAAACTGTTTTTGAAACCAGCAACTGGATATATTTCAATTAGGGCCATCAACCAATTAATATTTTAAACCGATCAACATTTATTTTCCATAATGAACCTCGTACAAATAAAATGTAAGAAAAGAAAACATTCAACCATGGCAGTAAATACTACAATTATAGTCTTTTGGGAGAGAACACCAGAGTTTGGTACAAATGTACCAATATTCTCAACAAATTTTACATTGTGGATGTATGGGATGTGACATCCAGATATCTTGTTGGTGCATACCAATGTCTCAGTCTAACAAACTAGCTACATTTTAAGGGTTGAAATGAAGATGGAGGAAGTGCAAGACCATAACGTGCACGCACACCACCATATTAACTTCATACTTTACATGGACAATGTTGTTAGCACTTCTTTGACAGTTGACAGTAACAATGAGCAAAACGTTATCATAAAAAATGCAACAGTTTTTACAAAACTGTGCATAATATCTCAGTCACTGTTTATTTACACCAGATACTTATAAAGAGAAAGTCTTAGTACTAAGGCACACAAATGATCTCACGCTAATGGGCATTCACAGTAAATTTAAACTACCTGTCAATGAATCCTTATCAAATTAAGTTTTGCAACTCTCTCCATACTGTAAAATTACACTGTTCTCTAAGTTTGACCACTTTCTTGGAATAAATGCCATAAAAATGAATAGTCATGTTTACTTCTAAAGCCTTGACCACAATGTGAAAAACCCCTTTCAACCTTTACCAATACAAGAAAATGTTTCAAAATATAGAATGGCAGAATATAAAAGCAAGTAATGTTGCACTAAATCAGAACCAAATTTTTTCACCTAATTACAACATCCTGTGCAGCACATTCATTACATGATTAGGTTGGGGTTAATAACTTATGGCTTAGAACGTACAACATTCTTCATTCTATGTATCAACATTACGTATCTGCTTCTTATTAAGATCATTTGTTGATCTCACTGCTGCAATCTTAATGGCCTCACTTGAATTTCAGACAAACTGACAAACAGTTGATACATATACATTCCTTTAGATACACAGAAAAGGTGATCCACATCTCATGCTGATAGTCTTCTTCTGCAGTATCTTCTGCTCAGTGTTTACTTTCATGCAGCTTGCTTGAAAAACTAGATTCAAGTAATAATGCCAAACTCAACTAACTCCCCCCCACCCTTCTTTGCTTGACATATGCTGTGAACTCTGTATAAGACACACTAAAACCAACATGTGTGTTCATCTCTAGCATTCATGAAACTGCTGTGGGACAGAAGCTGTACGACCTGTAAAAGCTGAGCATATTCAAGTAGCCAATTCAACATACAATGAAGTGAAGAGATGTCACATCTACTTATGATCATGAATAGATCCTCAACGTATGAACAGTATTCATATTGTGCACTTTCATATTTCAGGGTTTTACCCATCTTCACAGTGAATGGTATCTTTTAAGTCTGACCAAAAAACAGAACTAAACCCCAAAAGATAGATACACATTAGATACACAATGTGGAAAAGACAAAATGCTCTACAGCTTCACAAACAATCAAAGGCTTCCTCTCAAAATGTGACTGTTTGCAAATTTGCCCTTACTATTTGCAAAGCCTCAGTTATCATTTTCATCTTCATGCATCCCTAGAAGATGACAATCTCGTAACATCAAGAACAGTATAAATACTATCTTATGTCTATTACTGCATGCAACACAGCAGTATGATTTCATTCTAGTTTGTCATAAAGTTGACAAGTGAGAAATATAATGCCTTCTTGACACACACATGCTAACACAAGTTATAAATTAAGAAAATGAGACTTCTAATACCAGACTATGCATCTGCAATATTTAGACAGACAGACAGCAAGGTCACATTCACAACAATAAGCTTACTGCAGCATACACAATACATTTCAATCAGAAGCAAATACTTCAAAATGTGGCAAAACTACTGAAAAGGATACAATTCTGTGGCTTCATGTCATGTGCCCAAATTGCACATATCATCTGCTGAATCTCTCAACTTATTCCATATGTCATCGGCTTTGCAACACACATCCCAACTATTCCCAGCTCATTTCTACAAATTTTAACCTTCTGGCACAGTACTTTTAATCTGTCTACAAATGAGAACAGGAAGAACTCAACAGTGTCCACAGCTAACGTGGAACATTAGACATCTCATAGATCCTGCATAAGGTATGCGATATTTAATGCACAATTCTAAATAAAATTTTTCAATATTTTCACATCCATCTTCAGCAAACACAAGGCACTTTATTTCAAGTCACATCTCAGAAATCAGTTGTCACTTTTCTAAGACTACACAGCCTACAGGAAGTATCACAATTTGACTATGATATTGGTTGGACACATCCATTCCAAAGTTGTCTAATTACTTCCTATTAAATTCTTCTACACAATTAACTTCTTCCAGTACACAAATGTAATTATTACCATAGATCTGCGACATTCTGCTTTACTTGATACTGATTCCTACATTGTATTAATCACTTTTCCTCCAGCTATACCATATAAAAACGTAACACAACTACAGTACAGCCTGCTACATGCCTTGGCATTCTTGTATGTTATGTCTTTTTTGACCATGAGTGCTATGCAGTAACACCCTTCGACTACCTAAGGGACAACAGCTCCCAGAATATAGTGGACAGGAAGCTGGGTGGGCCCACAGCTTGACTGACACTGTGGCAGGAGAGTACAACCACAGTTCTTCAGCTATGTAAATGCACCAATTCCAGACATAAACTAAAATATTATAACAACTGCCAGAAGAATGACTATATTAATAACAACATTATCTAACCACAAATGTGCAACAAGCAACACTACTATCTACATGCAAAAGTCAACATGATCTGGAATTACTGATACACATGGATGGGTATTGTAAATATTTAAAAACTATATGAGATGAAGGAATTCTGACATTTCAAGAGCAACATACCTTACATAACTACATAGTAATGAGCAGACAAGTAAAAAAGGAAGCATCCTGTTACAGCACTGAAATTTGGAAAGGTATTGGGGGGGGAGGGGGGATGTATGCTGCAAAGTGTTAACATTACCTCAAAAAGGCAATACATTAAATCACTAAGTTGATGGGGAATTGTTGTGTCCACCACGTCGATATCTTTTGAGAAGCGGGCAATAATTCGTCCAGTAGGTGTTGTGTCAAAGAATGTGAGAGGGGCTCGAAGAACACCACACAACATGACAGTGTGCATGATTTTGGCAGCTGTGCAGCAGCCTAGTTGTGGGATCAGGTCGCAAAAAAATGATCCAAATGCTGTAAGTAACATAACACACATAACTTCTTTACAAACTTAGAGTCAGCAAAATTAAATCTACATTTTTATTAACCCTTTTAACAGACAAAGCTGACATACCATTCCCACATTGAACACACCACGGACCCATTATAGATTAATTTAGCAAATATGTTCATGACAATTATCAACATTAATTATGAGAAGTAAGTGAAAGTAACGAATATTCTCTACAGTAAAATGTTGAGTTACTTAACATTAAACTGGGTGGTACATAAAATTACCACCGCCCACTGAAGGGTCAAAGGCTTCTATTACCCCAGAGATTCACAGTTATTGGAAGTGCTCTGAACTGGTCAAGTTTTAACATACACACATGCTTACCTACACACAATTTTCATGCAAATCACACATCATACAAGGACACTTATGTATGACACTGTTCTAAACAAAAATATTAAAACCAGATGTCTTAAGTGAGATTTGAGTTTTTCACAGCAGTGACTATGACAAAATACTGTCTTCTGGGATGTGACACCATGTCATTTTCCACACTCAATCTTTATAAATCTCCACTTCGGTAAACATTTATTTCTGTTCAACAACAAAAATAATGTGTATTTAAATACAAACTAATGATAATGGCAACTGCATTGTATCATAATTATTTTGCGACATCCTTACTGCAGATACATTTCTGCTAAATCCGCTGTTAAAAGAGGTCTGATATTCATGACTGCTGTAACTTCAAACAACTTAAGTGCATTCTTCAACTAATGTAACAACATTTCTTGAAGTACACCTTAAAAATAATGACAGAATACTTACAACACACTCTAGTCTTCCGAGTTGTGATGCATTTATTTGGTACATGAAAATCCCTAATCACTAAAGATACAAGTTTGAAAATACTTTCAGACATTCAACTATTCTAAGAACAAACAGCAAAACCTGTAATGGACTTCCCTTTTAAAACTCAACTCAGATCATCAAGGAATAATTTTATGTTGATGGCTGATTATTTAAGGTATTCCGTACTATGAGCTTTGGCACCATCTACGTCTACAAACCAAGGTTTTGGCAATTTATTCTACACTGCACAATGCATTAACATGTTACCAACCACAGCTGCAAGCCAGGCAATCAAATTGTGTAAAGAAGTGCAGTAGGTGCACACGCCAGTTAATGCTGCCTGTCGACCATGTCATCACTCCTGAATAAATTCAGTATCACTTTAAAAAGCCTAACATGCCAGTTTTCTTACTTATGTACTAAATTAAAGATGGAAACATAACAATGAAATTTAATGATAATGATGTATCTGCAATAATTCATAAAGTTCAAGAAGAAAAAAATACTTTCATAATGGGGAGAACAGTGAAAACACAGGCAGCACATTTCACTAATATTTGTGTCTCCACCTACTGAGCCACATTACCTCACAGAATAGAATGAATTAATCTTCAAAGTCACAACCAGGGAAACACAAACCTTAGTAGTAATCCTCTATGAAGAAGCTACTTATGCATCAAACACAGATGCAGAACCCTTCAAATAAAAAAAAGCCAGGCTATTTTGCTTCCTGTCCAATCCTGTATCCTGCAGACCAACACAGCATATTGCTCTGCAACTACCACACTACATAATGTCACATCCCAAAAGAAACCAATTTTCATTTCTTGTATTTTTCTAGCTGTAACTAAATCACAACAAGTAGATCAACACTATTCTTCCCAGAAGATGCAGAGAGCATGTTCCTCCAAAACACTGGCATTGTAGCCATCAAACTGCATGTCACAGCTGTAATTAAAGTGACTCACCACCAGGAGAACCACTAATCACATAAAATTCTTCTGTACTACACACCTGACCTCAATGGAAATTTATGTTATCATGTGCAGTATGGAAAATGTGTCAGACACTTAAAGACACTTAGTTTTCACATCAAAGCTCAGGTACCACGAAGGATAAACTTCCAAAACAAAAAAAAAATTACAATGCCCCGTTAGAACATGCATTCTAATGTCTTAACATTAACACAGGCAGAAGTACCTGTTCTTCACTAAGGATACAGTTCCCTTTTCAGTGCCATAATTTAAGAGTGGCTAAATTGAGCAGAATAACACTCAGATTAAGGATTTTAAAAACTGTTTTTAATACAACAGGAATGAGGATGTGAATCACACCCAAAAACTCTACTGCAATACTGGCATATGGCTTTCACAGTCATGGCTGCTGTATATATTAGTAATACTGATAGCATGGAGTAAATTTCCAACAAATTAGGTTAAATAAATTTTGTTAACACCATTTGGTGTTCACTACAGAAATCATGGAACAAATAACTACTATTTTTCCAGTACCTCAAAAAATTCCCAGCATTCCTCCAAGTATAATTGGAATTTCATCCCAAAAATGGCAATACTTAGTGATCTCCGTACTTTAATATTTTGATATCTGAAAAAAGTAAGATAATACGAGAAACAGGAATAAGTGTTTCAATTTTTTCTTGCAATGTAAGATGACGTATGTATTGCAGTTCTTTGCAGGTAAACTTTTGTGACAATAATTAATCAGTCATTGAATTGCACTCCCTGTTATCAAATTTTTCTGGCCTGTCACCATTTTTACAGGTGTGGGATCCTCAAGACATGGAAAATTATTCTGGGGGTTGCCTCATGTAAAAAAAAAGTTTTCAAAACAGACAAGCAGGCAGGCAGACAGACAGGCAGACAAAGGTACATTGTTACCTATGTTTCATAAAGACAGTAACTACAAGAACACCACAAAACATCACTGAATAAAAAACAAAAGTAACTACAAAAAGAGGGGAAAACTTAGAGCAAGAGCCAAAATAAAAGCTGCCACTGACAGAAAGGAAAGGCGTTCGCAAGAACTGACAGTGCAAACCCAGCCTTAAATGAAGCAAAACAATTACTGTAACAAAGCATAAAATTTCAGTGACCACTCACTCAATATACAGGATGTCCCAGGAGGAATGTGCCAGACTTCAAGAAAGTGTTCCTTATGTTAAAGTATACCGATATAACCCAAAACACCTATATCCAGAGTTGAACGGTTACGGAGATAATGGCCAGAGAAGTTTGAAACTTTGACAGCCTTACACACTTATTGATTACCAAATACATATTAAAACTGGCAGGAATGTGTTGTTTCTGTAATGTTAATATCTGTACTTAACATGTAATTAACATATGAGTGACATAAAGCCATTACATTGAACTACATA
>Ga0123355_10001445_pt1 | contig 33093 bp, 16 predicted proteins | sample TergutEmb28metaG_3_FD_89872 | JGI IMG/M metagenome (GOLD analysis project Ga0123355, IMG submission 89872) | Embiratermes neotenicus P1 segment gut microbial communities from Petit-Saut dam, French Guiana - Emb289 P1 | ecosystem: Host-associated > Arthropoda: Insects > Digestive system > Gut ...
GCCGGGGCGTGCTGCTGACCACTCACCCCCTTCTAGTGCCGCGGTCATGGAAGAGTAGAGCTATACCTCTACCCACCCTCTGGGCCACACCGGGCCTGTAACGGGATCACTTTACCTTTATATGTAACACAAAGGTTTAACACTTAAATCTCTACGTTCTACCCATACAGTGCATGAATGTGGTCCGTATCTTTCTTTCTACAGACAGAGAGTATTTCCTTATACATCCTTAATTTGTTGGCGTTTACAATGGAGTGGCACCATTTTCTGAAATTTCAGAAATTTTACGCGTCCTCGCCAAGCGAAAAGTGACCACTCTCCTCCCATATTTCTTCATCTGCATGTAGAGAGGGACTCCTATCGGGTGGATTGCTGTGAAATTTCTTATCTGGGACGTACTAAATTTTGTTAAGACTTATGGATTTTTATTAAAAGTGGATAAAAATAAAATGTCTTTTCTACATAGGCCTACATACCGTTTAATATCTCGGCTTTCACAACTTTAAGAAATTGTGCTCTCTGTGAGATAGTCTGAGGTCAAAAAACATTTGACTCTCGAAATTCAAGACCCGAATACGATTGTATAAAATGTTACCGTTTTCGAAATCTCGGCTTTTAACATATATCTATTAAGATTGGTTGAAAATCTGCCCGGTTAGGAAATCTCGACGTTTTAGAAATATCGATTGTGATAGATTTGAATAAGTTCATAAGTTACCGATAAACCCTATAGTGTCTGCAAGTGGTAATATACCGTTAGGGATAAATTTTCTTTCGTATATAAGTTACAGGTTTATTCAGAATACAAAATTGCCGTCTGATTTTCAGTCATCATTTTGCTTGTTGCAAGAATACTTAAAAATATCTCAAGTGTTTCAAAGATTGCCAGCTCTATCTTTTTGCATGATGTGATAATGTAACCACATAAAATATGCCATTAGTGGTTTTTATTTACAGTCGCGAAAAAATATACGACATTTAGTTCATGTGTGGCTCATAAATATTGTATAAAATCTTTATAGACGTCTTTGCGAAATTGCGAAAAGAGACTATTATCTTTATCATGTCCGTCCGTCTATTTGTCTGTGTGTCCGTCCGTCCGGATAGCCGACCGGCCGCATGTGACAAATTGGCTCCCAATTGACTTTTTTTGTTGTTGTTAAATTTGACATTGAGTATTTTTCCAAAATATGTCAAGAAAATTCTTGAAAACCTAACAAGAATAACGGGCATGAAACATGACGATCTGTATACATTTATGATAACATCTCGCTGGATAAAATGTTTTAGGAAAAATTTTATATTCACTAAAGTTTCTTCTGATAATCTTACCGTTTATGAGGTGATAAGTAAAAATGTGGTACAGCCGGCATGCGCATTGCGTGCCGGATAATTAAGGCTATACACACGATGATAATATTTAACGTTTATTCATTTTCCACGGCAAAAATGGTTACGCGAACGTTGTCTGAATATTGCGTTTACACGTACATTGCCTTTCTTCTTCAAATTTGTTACAAAATTGCATTTACTGTCATGCTGTGACGTCATACAGACACGACCTTTATCAGGATCTAGGCTAGCAGTTTATAATTAACTGGCACAGTAACTTTACACGCGACCATACGCATTCCTGCACTAAATAAAATTGTTTTATCTCACTCAATTTTTTATTGATAATGGGATTTTTTCAGAACACTTTTGATCTGATAACAAATCTCCCTCGCTTATTTCAGACAAGTATTACCGATAGAATCTTGTTCAGCCCGATCATCTCCAAAAAAAATCACTAATGATTATTAATACTTCAAGAAATTTCCAAACCTGCAGCCACAAACAGTAACCACGTCTGGAAGGTTTCATTACTAAAATTCTCCTTTATATACGTTTTAACAAATTAAGACATGCCTGTAGCTTGTATATAACCCAACGAATACCCGAATAATCACGAAATATAAAAGTGCAGTTTATAAATACCAGGATTGAAGACTGGAATAAAAAAATGTAAGCAAGAAATTTCACCTAGACACACGGAAATTTGAACGGCGTATAAGGGAAATTAATTAACAAGTTTATAACAACATACTAGAAGTTTGAAGTTCCAGATTTTAGTCTTTGAATATATTGAATGTAGATGGAATATACTCTCGTAACAGAACCGATGGTGACCGAAATATAAGCTGAGATGTGTCGCGTGAATAAAAATGTAATTTTCATACAAAAATAAATTTGCAATTAATGGTATTTTCCCCACTCATATTATTGGCTCACACAAGAATATGCAACCAATCAGAATTTTAACAGCGTGTGTTCAAGTAATCGTCAATAGTTTAATAGAAATTATTCAAGAAATTAAAAGCTAGGGAAGACAACTTAACGAATGCGCCAGAAGTGGTAAGTCTGTGGGTATTCCTAACTTGTTACGTATAATTTAGATGAATACAGCCTTCTTCAAAGTGTCAAAAATCCTAGGCTGACACCTTCGTTTGAAAATCACAGCTTGCATGTGATCCGGGGAATTTTTTGTTTCTGCCTCGAGTTATTGACAGCCAGGCGAATAATAGGTAATTTTAGGAAGGTATTAAAGGTAGAGGTAAAGGTTTCCCTCCCCACACCGTGAGGGCATACAGGGAAAAAAGAGAGATCGCTCCACTCATTCTTGACCTTGGGACTAGGGGGAGGAGAGTGTTTAACTTTACGCCACAGCCGATTTACCCTCAGAAAAGAATCCCGGTACCTACTGAATAGGAGGCTTATAGGTTCCTAGACCCGGTCTAAGCGTTATGAAAAAGAGAAAATTTCTTTGCCCTTACCGGGATTCTAACCCTCGACCGCCAAGCAGTAATATAGTCACTATATCGACTATGCCATTCCTGATCTTTTGTGGCAATATTAAATGCAGGAAATATATTCCATCCCATAATCCAAGTACAGAATGTACAAGAATTGGGCAGGTTCAGTTCATTTGATGCTGGTTCCTAATATTACCTTAATTGCCTCAAAATACCAAGGAAAAGACGAAATGCTGATGTTCTGTGGTGATTGTGTGTGCTGCAGACAAGACACCTCTCGACCACACGTCTAGAACATCACCACGTTGACATCTCTTAGTCAAGTAAGAACTGATGACATACAAAGGCATGTCTATAAAGGTTATAGGCACAGGGTTACGTGCATAAAAAATCCGTACAGGCTTTTTGTTGCAATATGTCACAACTTGTGCGTCTTCAGCTCTCTACAAAATGCGGAATACGGTATTGCATATGTCGTCATTCGTTGTGTTTATGTATGACGTATTTTCTGTCTGAGGGTCTCGATTAAACGTCGGAGTAAACATCTTCGGCCACTAATGTAAATTTGGTCTAGAGTTTTTACTCATCACTAATGGATAGTGTCCTTTGAATATATAAATCGCGTCAATTATGACTGTATATAACTTACATTTATACGGCAGGGGAAGACTAACATCACATGAGAGTAACATTAAGCCTTTTTTTTCATATAAACATCACTACGCATACCACTGGATTTTTTTCAGGATTACAGGATTAGAATTGATCACAATCTTTCTTTTATTTTTACCTCGGAATTTATTCTATACCCTAGCAACGACATTACAATCGATCATGATGAATTACTGGATTGCAGTCTGAGTTGCGAAACTATGGAGAAATTCGGTAGAACACATCAGAGGACTTCTGGTCCTAACAGGTGTAGGTCTTTATGAACCCCGTCATTATTTTTGTCCTATTTCAACAAAAATTAGAATATGACGACAAATGTTTAGTAGGAATAAGTAAGGTAAAATTTTTCGAAAATCTATCTGGCTGTAGTCGGGTTTTTCCAAGTGAACAGACAGACAGGCGGACGGACAGACAGACCTGACGAAACTAATACTCGCTCCTCATATTGCAGACACGCCTAAATTTAGTAGTTGTATAATTAAGGAAAGTAATGTCTACATTTTTTGCTTCAACTTATCCTGAAGACTGAATCTGCGCGGTCCTCCGAAACGAAAAATATTACTGCAAAAATACATGTTGTCAAGTCTGCAGACACAGTGTTGTTCATATTTATTTACACCAGTTGAATCTATACGTTAGACCACAGATGATTATATATTTGTTGTCTTGCTTTATGCAATAGGCGTATGCAGTAATAAACATTGCTCAGTGCTGTACATGAAAACACTCATAATAATACTACAAATGCAAAGGAAAAGTTTGGGACGCTTAGATGGGCTTAGTTTCGAGTTAACAAATAGATGTCTTGGTCCCAAGTAGCGCATATGTTCTACTATACTAAATTTACTCTCTCTCTCTCTTTCTATCTCGCTCTCTGTCTCTCTTGGTATTGTGAAGCTTCCAGAGAAACATTTTACTGTAGAAACTGGATTACTCGCATATGAAGTAATATGGTTCACGCAGTATAAGCCTTTCTTCCCTAATTGTGCAAAATAGCTTAGTATTCCCAACTTGTGATACAGTCTTACGTTAACTGTTGAATTACGTTGATCATAACACTACCTACTTAAGGTATAAAGTTTTATATTTTTCATTAATAGGTCATATACAGCCATATGCAGCGGTCGCACAAATTAGTCCAGACCAGACCACGTAGGAGGGGAGTAGCGGTACAAGTAGTATGACCTGTACCGGAGGCTGCGGGTACAGTCTTTATACTCCTGATGATTGGTGCTGTGACACCCGAAACATGTAGAGTAGTTTTGCAGTGAATAAATATCTGCATACTGTTGCATCTGTTGGATTTTTATTCACATTGTTTGATTGTGTTAACAATATCTTATACCTGGATTTGTTTAACCAAATTTAAGTAAGGATATTATTGTATACAAAATTAAGTAAAGTGCTTGCAGCTGCTTGTTGTAACCAAGCGAGAGGAAGTAAGGGGGGCAGGGCGAACGTTACAATATTAGGAGCTGCATATTGTGTATTCTTCGACAGGCGATCAAATCAGGGAGGATATTGTGACAAGGACATGTCGAACTTAACGAAATTCATACGAAGTAGTTTCAAAATGTTAGATAGTGAAACCAGATGTAAATGTTTTGCTTTTGATACATGCGCCTGTATGGGAAGATAATATTAAACCATAACTTAAAGGAATGGGGCGTAGATTTTCCTAAATCAGAGTATAGTTTAGTGCCTGCTTTTGTGACTACGGTGAGCAAACGTCGGATTTAATAAAATCCGGAGAAATTCTCAGCTAGCTGAGTGACTACAAGCTGTGATTCTTAAATTTAGTTTATTTGTGGTTTTTATTTGCTATTTTATTTGCGTTTTCAAACAGGCGAAAAATGTGTGATTTGAAGGTCCATTAGGTAATGATTTTCACGGTGAAGCTCTATCCCTTAGTTTCGTAAGCTTTTAATCGCATTTAACTTAAGCCCTTAATTGTACCCATTGCTGTACGAGCATGTGTGAAATAATATTATACAGTGACGTCACATAGTCAATTACAGCATTGTTGTCAAAACCTTTGATTAAGAAACGTAACCATCATTAGCTCTTTAGTGTGGATCAGGACAAACTTGTCTCTTCATTCTATTACAAACTGTAGATGTTATGCTAAGTATTGCGTAATGCATTTATGTAGCACATCGTAGTTTTGAGGCACTACCTATTTTAGACATTTTACTTTACAGTTGTGTAAAATGTTAATTTAATCATCAGTTGTCATGTTGTACCTCGACTCTACTATTTAAACTGAACCTGTAACCACTGCGTTGCGTTTAACAAGGTTTCATTACATCATTTTGTGGCTAGGTTTATTGCTATGGTATTTTAGTAGTAGAGGGAGGATGGAGGGTTGGAGACCATGAATCCCATAACGACTTCCAATGCTGTCATCCAGTGCAACCCTCAGCACTGTGATACCGTACAACCATACACACCAGTGTATGGTGAAGCACGTTGTATAACCCGCACGGAAATTGAATTGCAGTGGTGAAAGCTGCCAAACCATTTCAAAGCGATCTATCAGCTATAGGCGATGTATCCACAGTCTTCTATCCTCTGGCGCTATGTGTATAGGATATTTTGTAGCGAGGTTTAATGGAGGCAGTACACGCAGAATGTCCCCCTCATTCTGATATAAGTACGCAACACATGGTATTGGCCACTTTTATTGATTTCTCATGGAAATGTAACGTAGCTCGGCGTAGTTTCACTGCGTTGTTTCACACCATCTGTCAATCATGACTGTGTTTTATGACTGGAGCTTTAAAATATTAGTCTACGTATATCATATGCATGTTCCCAGTAGACAGACGGTGGGCATTATAGAACTTTACTCTACCCTAAATGGCAGGAGGGTGTGGGAACACTCAGGTTTTATTCCCACAAAATTTTGTGGGATGAAGGATGAGTTGCACAGTATAATTGGTTAAAAAGTGAATAAAGACATAAGGAAGGTAACAGCTATTTTTATCGTTGCACCGTACATTCTGTAGTTTATTTAATTACACACACCAACACATGCACCTATACATATTATTTAAGAAGTCTAAAATTTATATTAAACATTTAAAACGCCCCGAGATGTTTCGATCACACGATCATCCTCAGGGAGCATACGTTGTTCTTCTGCAGCGTGAGACTCACGCTACACAGCACACGACGCACAACCATAACCAGGCTCATTCTAAACACCGTACGACTCACACACAAAAACACGACATGCTGCCACAGCACCAAAGTTAACATAACGAAGTAATTCACTGAATGTTTTAAATTATAACTTTAGCAAGGAACAATGTAAACTTCCTGACGATGATCGTGTGATCGAAACATGTAGGAGCGTTTTAAATGTTTTAATGTAAATTTTAGACTTCTTAAATAATATGTAAATGTGCATGTGTTGGTGAGTGTAATTAAATAAACATAACATCTTTCAACAAAACTGATATATACTTCTCACAAAATTAAAACTTATTTTAAAAACCATTCGTATTGGAGTGTTTTGTAATCTTTGTCTCAAAGAGCTGTCACTAAAGAGAATAAACAGTAATTTTTTCTCCAAATCACGTTACCAAATTAATCTTTGTTTTGGGGCGTACGGTATGTTGTGTGAATGGTAGGATGTAAATGTTTATATCCTACTTGGATAAATTTATGTTTCAGATAATTGAACGTAAACTTCAGTTGGTTTCTATATAGTTACTTGTACAATCAGAGCTACAATTGTAAAAATTATTTGGTTTTTTACTTAGGCACTTTCAATCAAGAGTTTTCGTAGATCCTGTTTTTAAGAGTATGTTTGGCTTCTTAGCCTAAAAGTATGACATATGGTCGAAACATTGCGGTATATATTTTTGGGAGGAAGTAAAGCACTAGGGTTTACTTCTTTATATTAGGCCCGAAACTGTCGCAAATCTAACCTAAGTCTCTTTCTTAGCATATCAATATGTAAGACCCTATCAAAACTTTAAATATTAGGTCTTTAAAGTGATTAAAATTTAATTTTGTAATCGTGTTATTTGTAGAGTTGCTGTTTAAAAAAAAAAAGTGGTAAATGGAGTTTCTTAGCCCTGAAGAATGCTTTTAAGTCTGCTTCCAATTATTATATTTTCCCTTACATTTGTACAATTTCGGTATATATTAGGCATATTTTTAACACAAATAATTTTGTTTTAAAAATAAATAAACGCACTTTTAAAAACAAATAAAGTCCACAACTTAAGAACAACGACTGGAACTCTGGTGCCTTATGTCCTATAAGAACAACATATCAGCCACCTTAAGAAATAATGTCGCAGAAAGCAATTAAAAATAATTCCGGTATATATTGAGCTGTGGCAAAGGAAATGTACATTTGTCTTTTAATTTTCCGACTTCAGTTCCTATCGTGTTTCTCGGATGAAATGTATGTGAATGTACGTGAGTCCATGTAGCACTCGTGAAAATCTGAGAATTACGTGCAATATATTGGACAGGAAACGTAAACTTGGAAGATCTGAATAAAAGCGGAATTACTTATGGTCGGTCGTATTAAAATAGAGGTATATTTAGAAGTGGAATTAGTGGATGTTGATTAATCTGGCTTAGAATATGTACAGATGACAACTTGCTGTAAAGAGTGAATTTGTTCATTCATTTGTGATTCCCTCGTGACATGAATCAATTGCCTGTGTGACACCACTGGTTGGTTTGTGCTGATTCCTTAAATATAAATCTATTATCATTGGTCTACACTCTCATCTTGCTACTATACGGCTTCCGTTACTCTAACATTACAAGACTCTCCTTTCCAACAGGTTTTACACTTTCTTTTTAGCTTTCACAAAAGGGGACCTCTGACGGGCATATTTCCCCACTTGTATCTTACCTCTTCTGCAAGGCGCCCAAACCTACTGGGGCTTATCCATCATGTTCCTCAAAGGCTGCCCGTCTCACTAAAGCAGTCGGAGCGTGAAACTGACCACTCTCATACATACTGCCGCGTTTAAGTTTGGGTGGGACTGTACTGTCAAGTCGTTCACAGGGACAAGTTTCTTTCATCGTCTAATTTGGAATAAAGATTTGTCTACGTATTTCCAACAATGTGTACCATACACTTAATGATTCTAAAGCCTCCCACAATCAGTTTATGGTTCGTACTGTTGGAAATATTCATATATACAAGTAATAAAATGCGCCATGTAAAAAACAACGCGAAATCTGATATACGGATGTTTAAGAGGCGAAAGTAATGTGAAATTTGCAGCCCACGCGATCTGGGGGATAACTTGGTTAAATGAACAGCTGTTGGCTTTTTCCAAGAAGGGCTTTGCTCCATGGAGTTTGTTATTTGTTTAATTCCTGAAATATTCTACGCGTAATAAGACATTTTATTCCGGTTTCATTCACACCTGTTCGCCCCATTATTCCGGTTTTAACGTTTCAGGGTGAATTAAATATTACCTCTCACGTTTACGAAAAACAGTTTTGTTTGACTGCTAAGCCATTTCACGACTATAAACCTTCTAACAGCAATATAAACTGAAAAGTCACCTTAACGTAGTTTCCGTTGCAAAACTCCGATTGAAATCATAACATTATACACATGAGACTGAATGTTCATAAGGCTGCAGCTAGCAGAGCCTTGCGTTGAAATTCATGTGGTTTGAAATGAAAAGCAGCATGGAATAGGACATTTTGGTGGTCGTAAAAACCTCGGTAACGGGAAAGTTTTGCGCTGTAACAAGAGCAACCCTCTCTACTACTCCGCTTCCCCGCCCCCCTCCCTCCAACAGTGTTGGCAGCGGAATATGCGTGAAACATACATCCTCAAGCACAGAACCATAAAATTTTACACAGGAAGAGATGCATCCTTACGTCACTGCATCTGTTGGATGTTTGACGCACGTCGGTTCATTTATGTTGGATAAATTACCTTAAACTATTCATGAATAAGGAAGCTTGACGAATTTTGACAGTGCGGAAGGCCTACTGTTTTCTCTCTCCTGCCCCTACTTTTATGAGGCAGACCTGTTAAACTTTCCACGTGTAATCCCTTAATCCCACTTCCATTTCTGTCTGCGATCCCAAAACACATTATAAATAACATTGAATTACGTAATGCTGAAAAGCATCTTGGGGTTTTTCATTTGTTTGACACGAAGCATAAATCTTCGTCAAGACAGACCGAATCCAAAGCCTCTGTCTTACTTGTTAATTTGTGAACGTGACCCTTCAAGTTCTTCATACATTTCGAAACACGTAACTCCTCTTTCACTTGTCCTGTATGTCACTTTCGTAACTGTATTTCTTCTCAAGACCCACTTACCCAAATTCGTAAACATGCGTATCTCGGCACATAGTAATACAACAACAAAAAATAAAAAAGAAGATGTCACCGTGCATGCCATGAAGTCATTAGTGAGAGAGAAGGTACAGCTTCCCGTGCCCTCGGCACAATGAATTGTTTCCTTCATGCCTAGGCCGCCTTAGCTCGAGGAATCTTCCACTGTACTGTTCGTATGGATAGACCGCGGTAGCACAACGGTTAAGGCGCTGTGCTACAAATCGGAAGGTCGCTGGTTCTATTCCAGATGATGTCATTGGAATTTTGCATTGACATAATCCTTCCGATCGCACTATGGCCCTGGGGTCGACTCAGCCTCTAACATGGGGTAAAAAGGGGCAGGTGCGTTAGGCTGGTAACCTTACCAACATCCTGGGCCATTGTCACGTAATCTGGGAACCTTAACTTACTGGCACCCTCTGGGTACCTCGGGCCTGTAATGGTACTGATTTACCTTTTATATTTACTGTTTGTATGAGAGGCCGGGTGGACCACAACGATCTGGACGATTTGAAGCAGAGAGAAACTTATCACCTCTGCCTGGAATCAATCCACGGATCCTGTTTTACTTCCACAGTAGCCTATCTTTGTGATTATAGCGACCTGAGTTGAAGCGGCTGTGGTGTGAAGTTGACCGCTCGTCTTAACCTAGTACCAAGGTATGAATGTCTCGAACCTAGCGTACACTCCCTACGTTCCTGTTGTCATGGTTCTTAAAATATAAATGGACGACTTTACACTTTTCACATATATTGACAAGTTATGTATGTATTTATATATACGTTATATAAACAATGAGAGAACAAATACAGAATGGACGAAGGTAAAAATATATTAAACTTGAATGAACATTTTCTCAAGATTTGGGTTAAGAAACAACCTGGAAATGTACGCCACGGTAGAATGAACACAACAAAATGCATTTTACTGTTTTTAATATTATATCTACAGTTGTATCTATTTATGACAGCTCTTGTCGTAAAGCTAATTACAAGGCGAAATGAGAATATTGTTTTCTCCAGTATCATTAAATATTGACCAATTCGAAATTTTCTTCACACAAATATTATTGAATTTAAGGTCACGTATTGTGCAGTGGACCAATATTTTGTGCTATGAGTCGTTGTTGTGAAAATGTTTATAAACTTTGATATTTATTTACAGTAGGTTTGTGCTCAGATTTGAATGATACAAACTGACATTAAATTCTTCCTGCAATTCTCATTATGAAACTCCTAAAACATTATTTACCCTGAATTGCTTTCAGTTTGGACAGATTGACAGACATGAGTTTTCTTGTGGGTTTAGAGCTCTTCGCAGCAGTAACTTTGCAGTGTATTGTTCTCGGAGCTGTGACACAGAGTAGTCTGGTAGGAACTTCGCAGTTTTTCAGAGTAATCTTGGCATATTGCATCCAGTCGTGCTTCCTAAGCGGAGTCGAAAATACTTTTCCTGCCATCAACACAACTTTATTAGTAACGAATCCTTCTTGCTTACAACTCTAGCTGCATGTGTCTTTACATTGTTATAATGGGTAGCCTGAGGATGGCTTATTAAAAAGCCGAAAAGACGTGGCTTGATTTTTAAAAAAGGATTTTTTACTAATGAAGCTGTGTTTGACGGAGTGAATAATTCTTTTGGTATGCTTTCAGAGTGATTTATTGTCTCCACCCTAAATCCGTAAGAGTAAGCGTACTCATACCAATGCCATGCAGGTGGTGAAGAGGGTGCATAAGAATTTACTTGTTTTATGAACCTACACACGTTGTTTGACAGCATTTAGCAAAGAGATTTTTTTTTGTTCTGGCCCTACAGCCAAAATAGGGCCTAGGCTGCTTCTTTTTTGGGTTTGTAGATTACACACACACGCGCGAGCACACACACACACACACACGCACACACGCACACACAAACACACACAAACACACGCGTGCACACACACAGATGCACATAACAGGACTCCTCTGGACAAGTGTTCAGCTCATCACAAAGGTCATTACCTACACAACACACAATAAACACAAGAGACGAACATCTATGTCCTCAGTGGGATTCTAACTCACAACACCAGAAGTTTAGCTGTTGACCTACGCCTTAGATGGAACAGCCACCGGGGTCTACTATAAAATTTCCTTCACAGTGTAAGTAAGAATATGGGAGTGAACTTTCACAAACAGTTGCTGGGATCGTAAATTAACATGCCAAATCCATCCTATACCCTAAAGACAGAAACAGCAGCTAGCTCCAAAAGTCGGTACATATTTAACTACTACAGTTCACGGTGTCGCAAGACAGACGATAATACTCCGGTATCACATCTCAAGTGTAGATTGTTCTTTACAGCATTAAGGATTTCGGCAGTGCAAGGTGCAGCGAAATTACGACAGCAACCCCAAGAGAAGGGTTTCTGCGAGGTTTGTTAAGAACCTTCCTCAGCTCATTAAACGCACCTCACTCACTCCTCCCTGTTCATTGTGTCAAGACAAAAAACTTCTTCTCGTTTACGACTTTACTTTCTTTAGCTGTGGTTCTTACGCTAATTTTGAAAAGAGAGGGTGGCAGTTAGTGTGTTTGTGTGTGTGTGTGTGTGTGTGTGTGTGTGTGTGTGTATTTGTTTTGTCGAGGGCGAAATTGAGAATAGAAGCGTTGGTTTTATGCTAGGGTGGTTTTCAATATGCAGTACGCTCTTGATTTATTCAAGATGCCATTTCTCCTTCACCCCCTATAAATTATACCTGACTGCGACGAGCAGCGGGCTTGAATCTTCCATTGATGCGTTATATGGAGTTCTGTCTTGTTGTCTGCGTGCTACGGTCGTATTGTGTTGTGGACAACATTCAGGTTTAATGACATTTCATAGTTCGTGATATTTCTGTGCATTCTTATCGTTTGTAACGGGAAGATCATGTCGGCTATCTACAGCTCAATTATTCAAAATTCTTCCTAGCATAAGTAATCTCTCAGTACCTGTTTAATAACTTATGAAATGCTGCATCTAGGTAATAACTTTGTATGGTGCTGAGACTTCGAAAAGTTGATCAGAAATTCCTGAAAATCTTCGAAACGTGGTGTTGGAGAAGTATGTAGATCAGTTCGACTGATCTTATTGTAAATGAGAACTATTACAAAGAATCGAATAGGAAAAGAACATCCTACATAAATTAAAAAAAAACAAAGGAAGGCTAACTCGATTTTTTACAGCTTGCGTAGCAATTGCCTTTTACGACATGTTATTGAAGGAAAGATAGAATGGAAGGAAAACAAGGAAGAAGGCGTAAGCAGCTACCGGAAGAAATTAACCTTTTGACGCCTAACGACGACTATAGTGGTCGTACCGCAACGCTAACCTCTAAATGTTGCATTTTATATACTTATTCAACAAATATAGGTACTGAATATTTTAAACATGGTATATCCTCTCCGTTTTTTCCTCTTAAAAATGCAGTTTGTTTCATAAATCTAACGTATTTGGTTCCTGTATTATTCACATTTTATATACAGGGTGTGCTAAAATTAAACATATAATTCCGGCTCCAAAAGGTTAATGAAAGGCGAAGATGATGGAAATTGAAAGGAAGCACCAGATCTCACTCTGTGCAGCACTATGGCTATGGACTTATCGTTAATCAGACTGTGTGATAATCATGACCTGTCGTAATCCCACAATGTACTACGTCAATCTGGGCAGGATCGCGTCATGGAGGACATCAGCACACAGGCTTAATTTTATAAGCAAGGTCCAACCCGCACACCAGCCCAACCCCACCCGGTTCATCCAATCTCAGTCTTTCAATTGAAGTTGGGTGGTATTTTTTGCGCTGTCTTTTTATACTTTGGAATGTCCTAGGATCGCAACCCAAGAGTAATTCTTTTGACCACATCTTTATTGATTGACTATTGTCGAGAATAATTATTTTACTAAAGCTCATGGTCTTCTGAGATACCATGACGTGGTGTTTGGTAGATAAGTTCCAAGATTTTCAGGAACACTTTGTTTGCGTCTTCTAGGCTCTTAGTTTACGTAGATGACATCAGGGCCACCACAAATGTTTGTGCCTCTCCAAAAAGTACATGACAAAATGTATCAGCTTATTGCAGTGTTTATAATTATCAGCTAAGAACCTTAAATTTTGTAATTGATTTTTCTTAATTAGTTTAAGGACACTTTTCGAATGCATAATTTATTAACTATATTGATCAAGAATAATTTTGAATAATAAAGTGGAACGTTTGAAAAAGAATGTTGCTGTAGTATGTATTGAAATATTATCCCTGGTTTTCTTGGAGTGATACCACTACACCTTGTTGTCCGGTAACATCGTTATTTATCGATTTTACCTATTAGAATTCAGCTTATCTTAAGCATCTTTGTCTAATGACATTTTTAATGCATTATTAGTTAATGACTGAATTGCTGATTTGATGATTCCGTGCTTCCTTCTTTGTGAAGATAATCACTAACTGATCTCCAGTTTTACACCAATATCACATTCACAGTTCCAGTACTAAGTATTATTAGGCCTACATTTTACAGACCCGTTATTTCAAAAGAATATGTGAAGATGTAAATTATAAACTTACGTATTTGCAGACCTCAGTGTGTTGTGTCGTTAATGTTGACATCTTTGAGGTTTCTTAACTGTGCAGCAATAAACTGCGTTACTAGTGATATAGAAGATGTTTACATATATATATATATATATATATATATATATATACAGAGTCGAAGTGCATTAAAATAGGAACTGGTAAGTTACATAGATTATTTCTAAACGTCGACAATACAGGCCACTAACACACAGCGAAAAGCCACAAAAACCAATCAACATTTACTTTTAAAATTAAACATCCAGTTGTATTTTCTTATAACTAGTTAATAAGTAAAAAACTGTTAATACAGCCTTATTTTTGGTAAGTTACAGCAACATGTTTCGAACCCAAAGAGTCATCATCAGGCTAATGCCTGATAAAACACTTTAAAATATGTACAATTTTATATGCTAGAATAAAGTATCAAATTTTAAAATAATGCTATGTTTCATATTTTACACTGTCATAAATTAAAATTTAGTTTAAAATAAATACAATTAAACTGAAGGAAGTTGGTGTGTGCTGCCTTGCTTCGTCTAACCACGTCAACACACCACCTTCCAACAATTTAACTCTATTCATTTTAACCTAATTTTCGTTCAAGACAAAAGCAACATGCATAAAATAGTAAGCACAACATAACTGCAAACAAGAGAGATCTCATTCTAGCAAACGCAGTTATGTACCTTTCTAAGTGTCTTCTTAAGCATTAACCTGATGATGACACTTTAGTGCAGAAATACGTTGCCGTAAATGCACTAAAAATAAAGTGTTTTAACGGTTTTCAATTATAAATATTTAATACTTGTTTTTGTTTTAGTCTGATGTGTTATTTAAACAATGAAGTATTTCAATAAAAATTCGTTTAACACAGCCAGATATTTATTGACAGACTGATAAACAATCAAGACTTCACTCCAAGCTTCGACTTTATACAAGCGTTTTAAGTTTAAAGTTAGATTCAACACAAAATGATTATTGTTATGAACGTTGTTCTTTAATGTATATTTAATGCCATATATAAAGTTACTTCGTATGGTAATTGTATTCCTATTGTGGTTGATAAGCAGCCAGAAATTTAAAGCATTTCAACAGAAAAGAAGAGGAAAACAAGTGCCTCAATGACAAACCACTTAAAAATTATAAGAAACTGATATTCAAAATTCAGCGAAAAAAGTCCTCTAGTGACGCTAATGTTAAGAAATCGCCTAAAGGAAATATTATTGTAATCGTGTATGAAGAAGTTTACAGTAGGAAAATTTCAAGAATACATATCTGAGAATACCTTTCGAGTCCTGGCGAAGTACCCCTCAACCCAGTACCAATAAGCTACTACACAGTGCATAGAAGAGGGCGCCTCAATTTCGTACGGGGATAGATGCACATACCTTAGTATGAATCTAAACCCACACTCCGTTAGCAGTTTAATCAATCTGCATAACGAGGACGATCCTATCACATCCATTTTAAATTGGAGGACTACACCTTTCCACAGCTTAGCACAGTTTTTAGTAAATTGTTCGAATGCGTCGGCCCCACTACCTATGGCACTTCATATAAAGAACTCGCTCGAGTTCATAAATGATTTTAAAAGATTAAAACTAAACATTCGCCCTAATTCGCGTCGTTGAGTATAAGAAACATGTACAGTAACGTAGTGACAAACCCACTACCGGATATTATTGAACAAGTTATAAAGCATAATACTGTTGAGGTAAACAAGGAATACAAATAGTGGAATTACGTGACCCAATTGTGAAACAAAACGACTTTATGCCCAAAGACAGTAACTAGGCCCAAGAAGAGGTACTCACCACGGCAGCGTCCAGGTTTATGTTGCTAGCTGAATATTGCTGCAACGTAACTGGAACGCCATGAAATTTGTGGAGGCCCGAATAAACAACGTATCATAATTGTATATCCGATATGCTAATGATCTGCTCATTATATATGATGAAAAAAACAGATATAACGGACGTTGTTAGCGATTTGAACAACGTAGCTGGAAAGATACTACTGCATACTACAAAGTTATTTTCCTTGGCCTATCACAAATATAGAAGGCTATTTGGAATTCTCCATACATCGAAAGCCAGCATTTGTTGGCAGCAAAATACCAGCCGATTCCTGCCAGCCAACCCACCGTAAAATAGCAGCCATCAAGTTCAAATAAAACCGACATACTAATTACCCCATCGATCAAAAGAATAAGAAAGATGAATGAACAATACTTCATAATGTAATCCACAATAACAAATTTACATTCCACTATTAACAGCATGAATATGATGCTAAAATGAGAAAACCAATCGGTGAAGAAGGACAAACAAGCTAGAAGAGAGAGGCCTACGTCAGATGTACATACAGAGGATAAGGAACAACATACAGCAGAAAACTCTTCAAGCACACCGGACATAAAAATATCCTAGACTACAAGCAATGCAATAAGCAGTCTTATAAACAGAAAATCAACAATTCTTGAACAGTGCCAATGCAGCGGCATCTACAAGCTTTTTATGTACGTAAACCTGAAAAATTATTTTCCACGAGGTTGAAAGAAAACTTAAAAGCCTTTAGAACGAATAATGTGTAATCAGAATCCTCCGAACACGCGACAGCACAAGGCTATTCATTCGCCCCCATTAATGGAGTCTTGTCCGTTATCGGGACGGTCTCACAATATGGGCATATGAATGCAACTGAAAAGCACCGTATCTGCTTACTTAATTAGTTGAATTACTGCAAGGAGCAGAGTCCTTCTTGAGAAGCTCACCATTTCTCAGTTAGTCAAGAAATTCCCCGCATTTTTTGGAATCCTCAAGTTCATTACCGCATTCACAATTTCCCGCCACCTACCCCTGTCCTGAGCAAAAGACTTCCGGTCAGAGGCCTTCGTGAATGGTTTATAACATGATACGTCTTTACGGTGAGGAGTTGTAAACCCAATCCCCAAACTGGAGGACCACCCCGTGTCTGCTGTCCGCGACTGTCTATTCAATATATTCACAGCCACACTGCATAATTAAGGTCGTTCGTCCATCCGCATCTTGAGGACGCGCCATGCCGTGGTGACAGGGGACCCACTTATTATGGACAATGTCTACAAAGCAGTTAAATGAGGCACCGAAATGATTAAGAAGCACACTTTAAGCCACAGTCAAGTTTTTGAGTGTTTAACTTTAAATGCCTTTAGTGAGAGTAGCCGGAATGAGGGAGCTAATCTGTGTCAAACACCCATCAGAACAGCACCGGCCCACCTTCGGAGGAGCAGTTACTCGCACGAATGTTTACATAATCTCGCTACTTAGTACATTATATACGCTATCCCTTAAGATTCTACCTGCATCAAGTACAATTTTCAGATTCCAGTATACTCATAATAAAATACAAGCTTTAAACAAGACAGGCAATATACATTATATATAAACGTAATATTGAAACACGTTCGCGAAAAACTTATGCCGTGGAACAGCAGTAAGCATGACATACTTCGAGTGTGAGTCTGTAGCCTTAGTTATTTAACATGCAAAGCGCATGCGCCGTGTTGTGTTGTCATGTGTGGCTTGTCTCCTTCTATCGTATTTTTCCACGTTATCTCACAAACGACACGATTTTCGTGAAAAATGTTCAACACAAAATATATCATTTGATTTTCTCTACAACATTTGTCAGACACTTTTCTCATTCTAAGAAGCATTGAGTGAGATATTATCATAAATGTGCCGACCCCAATGACCGCGTAGTCTAAAGTGTTTGTCTGCGAACAATCGCTTGCTGGGACTGCGGGTTCGAATCCTTCAGGTTCATGAAAGTCTGTCTCTTGTGTATATTGTGTGTTGGCAGGTAGAGGTCTCTGCGTCGAGATGATCACTCTTCCATAGGAACCCTAACAAGTGTGGTGTGTCTGAGTGTGATCGCGAAGCTTCGATAACGAGGAGGCCCAGGCCAACCAGGGGCTATATTTCCAGGGAAAAAATCATGAATATATATATATATAGGTCTTAATGCAAAATACCCGAAATTATTATCAACTTTTAATAAAACTTAAATTTTCTCGACAAATATTCGAAAAATACTCAAATATCGAATTTCTTGAAAATCCTTCATTGGGAACAGAGTTGTTCCATACGGACGTACGGATGAACGGACAGAGAGACAGAGAGGCATGGCGAAGCTAATAGACACTTTTCGCAATTTTGTAAAGGCACCTAAAATACTGGTTCTCTGCTGGATGTGTTAGAATTAAACATAAATATCACTCCAATATATATATATATATATTTACCTACAAATAATGGTAAATATAAGCTATGTATATTAATATCACAATATTCCCAACTTGTGAAACTGAAGAATTTGTCTGCTCAATTTTATCCACTCATTAACCCTAATAGGAGGACAACTATAGCATGAGTGAAGGTTAGCAATGTTTGTAGAAGAGCAGCTTTTTTAGAAATGATCATTTTGTTCTGAATTTAACTTGAGTAGCCTGATAATTGCTCACTGGAACCGAAGACTTTAGTTAATTTATTTTATTTTTATCAGTCTATAAACAAACGTGTTAAAAGGATATTTAATTGAAATCAACATTAAAAAGTAATTATTGAAAAATAATGTCTTAGAGATGACGGTTTGCTGCTTTAAGTCATTTTTGTCATGGGAAATGGGAGGCTTTCGTCAGCACACAACACTTCTCATTATACAGATATACCGTACATTCTCGAATCTAATCCGCACAATTTGTACAGTTTCAGAGGGCTAAAAAAATCTTATGCGGATTAGAATCGCGTGCGTATTAGATTCGCGGTCATTAGCTTGATTTTGGAAAAATGATAGACCCGCTGTACGTGCCGTAAGAACAATACAATACAATGATTTATTTTTTAATTTTTATTTATAATATTATATAATATACTATATAATATTTATAATTTATTATTCATCAGACTCGCCGTCGTCACTCATAACTGAAACGTCAATCGTCAATCAGTCTGCCTTGTAGGTAAGGATCGGTTGAAGGAAAGGTAAGAGTAGAGCACTCAAAATGAGGGACATAAGGACTAATTAAAAGAGAGGGTAAAATAAAAGTTGTGTTCAGCCTAGAATATGCCATAAAGGTCCAGAGAGACATTAGAGGTAACCTGTAACCCCGGCACTATGTAGGGGTGAGTAGGCCAGTCTGGACGGAAGCAGTAAATTTCGCCTACACTGGTAGTCGATCCGCGGACCGTCCAGCTCGTAGCGAGTCGCCATACTGCCTGAGCTATCTTGGCCCTCATACCAAGATGGTTGTCAACACTAATCCTGAGAGTCCTTCGCTTTTCGTCCTGCGAAATACAGAGACAAGAGCTCTATTCTCTCTAATTCCTCAGTCAGTAGTCATCCTACGCTTCCACATTATACATCATAATAGATTGATAGATTTCATAAATGTATACAATTTCAAACGCTATTTTAAACTAGTTTTGTTAAAATGTAGATATTTATTCAGTTTTTTGACTCCGGTTTCCTAATCCATTCACTTTTTCAGCTCTTTATAAGGAAGAAATATTCAGGTACTCTTGTTCAGTGCTGCACAGCCATGAAGTCAGCATATCTATCGAGCCAGGGCAGCACTCGACATAACAATAATCCATTGTAGTCATCACTGTCTCAGTAAAGAGCTACATCAGTTCTTATTTCAACCCCTTCTATACTTCTACAACCCTCATTTTGTACACGCCCCCTAAGTTGAAAATGCATCAGCGCTTTCATTGTCTTCAAGTCGGGTCGGTTGTACCCAGGTTCATGGTATTAACGTGGAACAAAAGAAGGCTCTAATATGTGAATTCTGTTATGTATTGTTGTGCATAAATCAGGGATGTCACATATATAACCCTTGGTTGCAGCTAATATCAAATCAAAACTATATAGAAATGTCGAGATAGGATTTCAATTCTTGATGTGTTTGTTGACGCTGAATTTTATTGCATCGTCAAATAAGTAGAGCAAGCTTTTTTCCCGGTAACTTGTATCAGCGACACTTAGTCGGTCTACCGATGTCCCATACCAGTACATTTCCTAGACGCTTTCTTATCTCGGCGGTGCTTCTAGTAAAACTGCTCTGTCAGGCAGTCTGTCTATCTTTCTACGCGCGTATAACGAACAACTGGAGAAGCCCTAAACGGATTTTCACGACTGTAGTAAAAGGTAAAAAGGTAAAGTGATCCCATTACAGACCCGGTGTGGCCCAGAGGGTGGGTAGAGGTATAGCTCTACTCTTTCATGACCGCGGCACTAGAAGGGGGTGATCTCATGTCTGTAGTATTTCTATAATTTTACCAAAAACATTTTTGAAGCATTTACGTTTTCGTTTAAAGATGACATTTTTTTTTTATTTCGCTTTTTATAAAATCTTAACACGCATTTCCAGATCTTTCTAAATAGTAATTATAAATATTATTGGAAAAAATATTTGAATGAAAGTTATAGCAAATAATAAAATAGGTCTTTTATACCCAACAAACTCTTTACATCAAGTCTTGCGGGTTTAGAATTCATTAAACAAAAGATATGCCATAAGTTACAAATATTTCTAAAGATTTATATTGAAAAATCAAAGACGGTCTTCCGAATATTTTGAATCTCCCAAATGAAGAGTCTTCATTGCTTGCAAATGGCGATGAGTTCAGATTTATTTCATTTTTCGAAGCAGTTCTAGTTAAGCATGAAGCAGATTCCGGGGTCCAATTAGCCTCTTATTCAACGGGTACCGGGAGTCTTACTAAACAGGGACTACAGTGGCCGGAGCGTTTAACTGAACACTCGCTTCCGCATACTGCCGAGGTTAATAATGCGTAGAATTATACATCCACTCTCCACTACACTCTCATGGCGTGCAGAGCGACCATTTTTCACTGTATGGAAACAATTTCCGAAACATGGTTTTTCTGAAACTCTGTACATTGGAAAAGGAATAAAGCTAAGTGATCCTAAAAGTACGTGCCTACCAAAAATTTCGTTTTGCATAACTTTGCCCTTTCAGGGTTGGTAGTGCCTATTAGATATCTCGCGCGTGTTCTGCGGTGTGTTAGTTTTACCGGGGGAGGGGAGACACTTCCGAAATTCGAAGGCCGATCACCGACCCAACAACCAGCCTGTTTATCCAGTGATCATTCAACACTGGAGAATAGGAACAGCCTAACTGGCAAATCGTCTTTGAATTCATTTATTAGACACAGTAGAAGTTGGGAAAATTAAACCCAGTTTGAAGAAAAAATCCTAAATCACGATACTTAGGTATAATTTTATTGCAGGTTGTTAGCATTTTACTTCTTTTTGTGAAAATTGTTAAATAACCATTCCTTTTTTTAATTCTGGGATGTGTTATACATGCGATAATTTTATGGATCGGTCGTTTGTATTTTATATTTTATTTGAAAGTAGCTCGAGGATACAACAATCAATATACAAGTGAATGTTACATTATTATGGATATAATAGGTTTGTGTTTGTACAAACCGGCAAGAAATTTCATTTGATATACCTTCAACAGAAAATCTATATTAAAAGTATTGACAGACTGTGAATAGAGCAATATATTAGGAATTATTGTCCTTTTAAATTTATTGCATGAGCTTTAGTATATTGCACTCTCCGGGCTACATTTTACGTTTTACATTTCTCAAACTGTGACCCACGGATACGTAGGGTTCCACAAGCTCTGACTAGGGAGTCAGCCAGATGTTTCTGTTATTAAAAGTTTAAAAATGTATATTTAATGTTATGTAGCCCCTTGCTTTATATCGGAATATAAAGAAGCCATTGTTTACCTTCGACACTGCCTTATTGATATTAATATGAAAGTTGTGTTAACGTGCTCCGTTTTAGTAAAACAAGTTATGTTGTTTATTTTAAGTATTTTACAAAATGTGTTCATCTGCAGTTAAGACTTAACACAAGTCTACACAACATCATTCCCCCCCCTCTTCCACTATGTTTCCCTATTTTTAGTTTTATTGCCATTATTGCTAAGAAAAGCAGGTCTTCTCAATGAATAATTGCATTTACTTAAACGTTTCTTTGAAGTCATATACGTAAGTTCGTTTTCCGTAGTTATATAAATAGAGACGAACCCGGTTATAAACACTTTGGTCTATGAGACACATCTTCTATAGTTTGATACTCAACGGTACCAATTAATTCCTCGCTGTTAACCATAATATTATATTCCTCAGTTTTAACAACCCTCGTACATAACGACACAAAATATTCAGTTCCCTTCATAAAGTTATAACCGATTTTGTGTCACAGCGAAGCGAGATAATTTTTATGAGCTGTTCAGCCAAGTTATTGACAGTTTTCAAGGGTCCATGGCACTAGACAGAGCCAGAAAAAACACTTTAAAGCATGGTGAATACAACATGTACCGCTCACAATAATATTAGGAATTTCTGTACTTTGCTTACATTACACTTGTGTGTTTCCTATGATGCTAACAATAAAGAGCGGATATTTCTCTAAATACCATTAACCGATTTTACTTTGTGAGGTAAAATTTAGTGCTTTCTGTGACTTATATAAATAAAATTTTTTAAGTACTTTGACACTTAATTTGCGTTTCAAGTGGTTAACAAACCGGTTTATAGAATGGACAAAGCATGACTCACGTGCTTTTGTCAATAAGTGCATAAGCTGATGGTGAAAGTTGTCATAATAAGAAGGAAAACTATACTGTACGACATCTCACATGATTATTTTAACACCAGGAAACACCGCAACATTATGTAGAGATGGTTATGTTCAGCACAAAATAATTTTTAGAAACTTCTGAAACGCCTTTAATCTTGGACGCTAATAGTCCTGTCTGTCCGTCTGTTCTTGTGTGTCATCACTACTCCCAATGGACGTGTTTATGTGACATTTGATATGATGGACTGTTATGAATGTCAGGCGAGGAATTTGGTTGAAATCGGTCAAAAATGTGCGTAAGTTCTCTTGATTATCCGAATACGTTTTATCGTTGCCGCTGACATTATATGTCATATGTCTTCGAGTGAAATGGTAAGAGGCTGGTGAGATAGCCGAAGTGGTGTAGACATAACGAGAGCGCGCCTCAGTATTACATTACACATGCAATGTCTGTCTTGTTTTGACGTTAGGACAATCTAAAGTTCATTTTCGTAGTTACTTTTATATTTGTCGACGTATATAATGACGTCACTAACACAGGTTATGTTAGTTCAATTACTGAATAAATTTCTGCAAACTATGTGAAAAGAAAATTTGCTCAATATTTGCAGTACCATGATGCCTTATGCAGTACCATGAAGCCATTTACAGTACCATGATGTCATTTGCAGTACCATGATGCCATTTACAGTACCATGATGTCATTTGCAGTACCATGATGCCATCTGCAGTACCATGATGCCATTTGTAGTACCATGATGCCATTTGCAGTACCATGATGCCATTTGCAGTACCGTGATGCTATATGCAGTATCGTGATGCCATTTTCAGTACCGTGATGCCATTTGCAGTACCATGATGCCATTTGCAGTACCATGATGCCATTTGCAGTGCCATGATGCCATTTGCCTGGCAGGATGGAGGACGTGAGGGAAATGTCTCAGAATATCCGGTCTACTGGATCAGACTTGAATATCTGACATTCGGAATACCACGTGGATGTCCTAACAACATAACAGTCACCTCTGAACCATAGTTACTAACAACTATCGTCTTAATAACTCAGAGTGCGAAGTTAAACAATTATGTACGTCTTGAAAGCATTTGCATTACTATATTCAATGGCGTATAATCGTAATTTGTTGCCGCTGCTGCTTCTTAAATCTCAATTTTTATTTATTAAAAACGTTTATAAAAAGTCCTGTCTTTGCTAACGCAACATTCTTTTCTTGAACGTTCCATTTAAACACATTGCTAGTCTTCTTGTTATTCTATTTATTTGCTTCTACTGTAACAAATTATGTTTATAACATGAAAGATATGCAGTCCTTTGGTCTTAAAAATTTAAGGAATGGGTCCGTTCGGATGACATAGACGTAATAGACGTATATACAAGATTCATATTAAACTCGATTGTAGATAAATAAGTACTGATAATATGGATTGGATCCATGTGATTCAGATTGTTGACCAATGGCGGATTTTTATGAATACAGTCATACGTTTTTGGGTTCCACGTAAACAAGAAAATTCTTGACCATATAACTGACCACTGGTGTCTCATAAAAGCCTTTTTTGTTAGTTTACTTACAAAGTGCAGAAATTCTTATCAAATCCCATGACTAAACGACTACGTCTAATCTTTTGAAAAGGAAATTTTTGTGAATAGTTTTTTTTTTTTTTGGATCACCTAACGATGAAGGAGAATGTATTTTCACTGTGTAATTACACCTGGTACTGAAGTCAGTATCTTCACTAATCCATTGTAAACAAAGTTGAAATTAAAAAAAAAAACAAATAATGTATAACTTCAAGAATGATATCGCTGATGCACTTTTCAACACCCCTGTCAAACATGGACACCCATCCTGACGGCAGCAAGGGAGTCACGTAACCTTTTCAATATTAAATGCAGCTGTGATTGCAAGGAACTCTGGGCCTATTCTCCCATTCTTTCCCTTCCTGCTTCTCTTTCAGTGCTGTATTGTCTCTGAGATAATGGGTGCAGAGCCTTATTGTGCACAGAATGCAGAATCGCTTCCCATTCCACCGAAATCACGGATTAGAAACGATTATTCTTGTTGCCTACACACTTCTTTCTTTGGAGCTTGAATCGGCTTATACATTCGTCTCTCCCTTCTAAAATTGGAGCGAAACTTATTTATTACTTTCAGACTTTAACATTTCTGTTTTAAAGTTATACATCCTGTTGTGTATTGTATGTTAATAGATAAAATTGAATAAATAACACCCTTGGCACAACTAAAACTTCAGTGCTTTTTAACGTAGCAACATGTTTCGACCTTTTAAGGTCATCATCAGACTAATATTTGAATATTTAAATAAATATATATATAATTACAAGAGCTAGAAATGAGATCTCATTTTTACAAATTATGTCGCTTACTTCTCATGCGGTTTAAGACGTAAGACCATACGACGTCGAAATATGTAGCTGGGTTAAAGAATACTATAATTTAAGTTGTGTCACTGGCGTCGCTTATTCGAAATTATAATTCAAATTACTCTTACACGCTACTTCAATTTGAGCTGTGTTATCCAAAAGATGAACTTATATTGTTATATGTTTTATTTTGCTAGCTGCATTTGAAGCTGCGATGTCTGCACTCTTTGGAGGTGACAAAAATCTCCTTCCCCTATTGGGAATTTAACCACGTTTCCCGACTTTCAAATCCTATAGCCGTCACTATGTCGGGTACGCTATCCAGGATATTGTCCTAAATGCTATATTATCTTCAAAACTGCCGCCTCTACAAATTTCCTGCAATTGTCGAATTCGACCTTTAACAATTATATACAATTCGTATGAGAATTGTTTCATTGTCTGGAAGTTAACACAGTATATTTTGGTAAGCTAAATCTATAACGATATTAAGTCCCCTTTACCGTGTAATATTTACGACATAAAGAATTTTACATACATTCATATTTGGCAATATCATTAGAAAAGTTGAACCTGCTTGGATACATTCGTCTTATCATTTCACCATGAAAGTCACATTATTTTGCCCCTGTAATGTGTAGGCCGGCCACTTTAAATACGTAACAAATTGCTGCACAGTGTATTTGTATATTAACTAATATTCTCACAATAAACAACAGTTACTTTTATGAATTGCAATAACCAGTTTATTTTTTTGGATACGTAACGTGTTTAGTGTGACGTAAGATCAGGAATTTTGTATGTTATTTAGATGACATCTACATTACAATGTTATAGTTAGTCATTCAAATTACGAAATGATTTTTGTTTTGAAACATCTGTTTGACATTTACGTTAGTTGTTCAGTGTCAGCATTTGGGCATCTCATAATTTACTTTCTATTAGTACCGCTTATTTACAAAAGGCCCCATTTCCCATCATTATGTACGCCCGTCACCTCAGAATTAATGACACACAGAAAAAACTACACAAGTAACTAACACGTTACACATAAAATGGGGCTTTACTAAAGACGTGACGTGAAACGCGTAAGTACGAAAGAGAGTTAGAAGCTCACTTGTACTAAATTAACCAAACGTTCAGAAAATGTTCCGTGAAAAATTGTTTCCTTCTTTCAAGTATTTTGGGAAAAGCAAATGGTAGTCTTGTCTACTATGTAACATGAGCTGTTGGTTTCAAATTCTTGCAATAGATTGATTATATATTGTTTAAACCAACAAACTGCATAATCAAGAACAAACAGTTTTGTCACTAACGTTCTTCCTACGTGTTTCGACTTCTAAATATCATCGTACGAAGTTACATTCCGAGGCGTACAAGTACAGCAAGTTCGTCACAGTTGCGCGTATGTAGAGTTAAAATACAATATTGTCTTTTAAAATTATTATAACTATTAAGAAATATTAATTAACGAATATTTTTTACAATTCTAAACAATATTTTTTCTTCTATTGCCGATAAACACGTGTCAATTTTTGTCGTCTTCATTCAAAGAGAACCTCCCTGCGTTTTCTGTTTGGTGTTTTTGCCATGGTGTATCCCTGAGTGCTAGTTTTAAAGCAAAGTTCTGAATGTAGGAGAAAAATTAGGTAAAATCGGGTTGTGTTAAATAGCACCTAAATTCCAAAAACTGTGTAACTACTTTTTCTTTTTTTCTGGACAGGGCAATTAAAGATTTCTCTTTCCTGCTGCTGACTAGCAGTGACCACTTGACCTTTCAGTGGTCAGTAACTTGACGTTGGAATTAAATTAATAATTTTAGCCTTTCGATGCCGGCCTTGGTGCGGTATACGGACTTTCAGTTCTTCATATGCCTCTAGCCTGGGTTCTCAGTACGGTAGTGAATGCGTGTATGGTTACCATAAATGTATGGTTACCATAAATGTATGGTTACCATAAATTTAAAACTTTCTTCGGGGGCCGTAGTTGGAAATTAAAACCTAACATCGTTGAAGGATTTGAAGAATATTTAAGTATTTGATAAGTTGCTTAAATTCATCTCCTCAAAATAAGAGTCAAATGTGAAGTCATACATTTTAAAATAAAGTAATCCAGCACCTCAAACACCCAGAGCGATCAGACAACAGAAAGAAGGATTTCACGGAAATTTCACAGAAATGTTTTCTGTCATTTTCTGGTTGCAATCATGAACGTTTAGTGGTCACATCATAATAATATACTTGTTTAGTATAAATTATATAACCATGCCAAAAGTTCGGCTTTCAAAAATGCTGTCTTTTTGTGTTTCTCAAAGAAGTAATGGGGCGTATTATTTGAAACAACAATGAAATTGACATATATTTGGGTACCATTTAAAGAATAACACCTGAAGAGATGAATATTATAATTGAATTAATTCGTGACTTTACTCAGCTTTTCCGTATCTAAATTTTGTGTGTATGAATGTTATAAAAATATCTCTTTACCCAGCACTTTCAAATTAACATCCATAAACATTTGAATATATTAGAATGAAGAACTGCAACTGAACAGCGTCGTTAAGTAACACACGAATCTACCAGCAGAGTGCACAAAATGTGTATATCCTCACTGCCTGAGTGATGAGTCAAGGCAGCTCAGTCACTGCAGTGACGAGGCTAATGACATGACGACAGAGGGATCGTGTTTCGGATCCATCAAGAACAAGCAAGTTTTTTTCTCTCTAAAGCGACCAATATGGCTTTGGGGACCCTACAGCCTCCTGCTAGGTAACAAGGGCCCATTTCCCTTGGATAATCGGCCCGGGAGTAATGCTGCCCACTAACCTCTACTTGGTGTAGAGCTGAATCTCGAGTTCCATACATACATTCACGGCATGGGGACAACGTAGTTATTGTACCAGACATCAATTGAACTCCCAGATTTAATTATGTTGCCAATGATAAGCTAAATGAACCAGTTAAACTAATCATTAGTTCTAAACCGCGAAAAATATCACACGTTTACAAGATTTATTAACGATTTGTGTCATATGATTAGTTTTGATTTTGTTCACAATAAGTGAATGTGTTCATTAATTTCCTCTTTGACTATTTATAGACTGTTTACTAGTTTTAAGACGTGTTCTTTAACAAACTAACTCTAGAGAGCCGAGTCGTTTTTAAAGGTCAAGATTTCCTCAGCCAGTCAAGATATTCCCCACATATTAAAGAAATCGGACGTTCAGAATCCTGTTCATAACAACTCGACACCTGATCCTACCCTGAGTCAACACGAATATAATCCACGCCCTCCCTCCCTGTTTAAGAACCCTTTTAATACATGCATGCTTAGGTCTTCCAAAATGCCCTTCCATTCATGACGTCTAACGAAAACCTTGTTTCCTTTCTAATTTTTCCCGTGCTTTCCACGTGCCACACACATGTCATTGTCCTTGATTTGATCACACTAGTAATACTTGTATTTGGCGATGGGATGGTAAAGTCATGAAATTCCTCTCCGTGCAGTTACTGCAGGCCCCAATTACTTCCTTCCTCTTAAGTCCAAATATCTTTCTCAGTGTCATGTTGTCGAATATTATCAGTACGTGTTTCTCCATTAAAGCAAGAATCCAAGTTTTACACTCTTACGAAACAACAGGCAACATTGTACTTCTGTGTATTTTAGTCCTTATGCTTCCAGATATTAAATGGGAATACGAAATACTTGTCCAGATTTAATCTGCTTTTAATTTCTTCGTGCTTGCAGTTGTTATTGGTGTCGTCAATCTTAAGTATATGAAATTTGCCACGTTTTCGAGGAATTTATTATTCTCTTTTATTGTGTAATTTTCTCCTACATTCTCTCGACGAGGCAGGAATATATATTTCGTTATTTAGGATAAGTGTAGCGCAGGTTTCGTAACTCAGACGACAGCTGTACTCTATATTTCCTAACTACTTCGGAGTCAGCATAACGCATATCTGTATAAAGTTATTTATTCCACCCTATTTTGAGAACATTCAACAAAAGCTAATTATAAGAGCTTATAACGTAAATTGACATTCGCATTTACATCATGGCTACAGGCTCAGTTGTACATTTTGTGTAAACAGTGCTGTGTGTTAAATCACATTCAGCAATTCCCTGTGTAGTCCCTCAGAGAGCGAACAATATACTGTGGTGTCGAACGGTCCGTTTGACGTGTACTTTTGTTCTGATGAGCCAACCCTATGACACGTGACATTTCTCACATATATACAGTACTACCGCAGAGATTTTAGTTACACGTGGCCACACACGATGTCTCATGCTACAATAGTCTCTGTGCTTACAGGACGCTCACAAAATATTTTCTCCTTTTCAGCAGTGACTATCAATGAGCTGAGAACAATACCACTCCTTTTGGTATGGTTCAGTCGTATTCTACATAACTGCGGATCCTTAGACCTGACATTAATTGCTAGTAGTTTGTGTGTACTTTATTCAATTCAGGTAAACTCTATACTAGTAACTTAATAAGATTTTGTTGTCTTTGTATAGTTCCACGAACTCTAAATTTGCATAGTGAGGTGCGAGTGGATGCCTGCGTGAGAGATTAATAGCTGCGTCATAATATTAACAGAAATGAAATATATCAACATGAAGACAAAAAGTGTCTTTTCAGAGCCGTTACGGAGAATTTATTCTGCTGGTCAGGTGTACTGAATGCGATCTACTTGTAAATCATTTAATGTTCCTGAGTTTTGTTACAGGAAGATGGGAGAAGTTTTGACAAAGCTTGCAATAGCGCACGCGTTAAAGTCAGGCTATTGTTATTACCGTGATAATTTTTAGGAAATAGTGATTTGTTTACAGGTGTTGTATAAAATGTAAAACGTTTATTCTATGAACTCCTGCAAATTTCATTCGAACGTAATTGTAGGAGAATTAAACAAACAACAAACGCAGCAAGCAAATGAGAGATAAGAAATACAAGAAATGTACTTTTTGGAAAATATCCAATGAAAGTAGAACATCTGGGAGACCTTAATATGTACGAAAGAAATATACTAACGTGGATTTTAGATAAACAGCGTGGCCAATGGCAAGTGGATAAAACTAGATTCGGTAGAGAAAAGCTTCAGACCCTTAATCTGTAGTAAGAAGAGCGAAACAAATTTATTGTTAGTTGAGCGATTATCAGCTTTGAAGATTGTGCCCCACATATTTGCTGTTTTTGTCTTACCTACATTCACAGGCAAGTATAGTGAGTGTCTGGACAAGAAACGTCCAGAACCAAAATAAGAGAAGACGATCACGTACCAGTGAGCAGTAGAAAAGTAGCAACAAATGTGACCGGAACTATTTGGCAGGTGGCGAAGGGAAATAATTACAAGTGTGGAACCACTAAATAAGAACAGTTTTCAGTAAATATAAGTCTGGAACTACTTCACGTGTGAAAAGTGGCAATAGCCACAAGTTGGTTATACTCGACAGATGAAAAGCGATAACCACAAATCCGGAACGACTTAAAGAGTGGAAAGTGAAAATAACGGTAGGCGTGGAAGCAACTGACAGGCGAATATTTGCAACAAGCACAAGATGAAATTACTTGGCAGAAGAAAAGCGGCAATATTCATAAGCCTGGGACCCCTTCACAAGTGAAAATTGACGATGAATGTAAGTGTGGGATTACCTGACAAGTGAAAGTTTGCAGTAAAGAAAAGTTGGAATTATCCACTTAGCGGAAGAAAAGTGACAATATCCAAAATTCTGGAACCACTTTCTAAGTGAAATGGCAATAACTGCATTTTGAAACCACTGGTAAGTGAAGAGTGGTAACAGCGACATATGTGGAAACATATAAGCGTAAGAAATTGGCAAGAATTAGGCCTAAGAATTTAGGACCTCTTGGCAGGTGAAAACTGGCAAAGCAATACTGCAATCACATGACGAATGAAAGTGAGGCAATATCTTCCGAACCAACCTATAGTGGTAAGAGAGCGAATCATTGTTGCATCACGGTAGGTCGTCGATTTCTAACATTAGAAGCAGAAAACATGGAGGTGTCATTCGCCAATTCAAACTTCCTCAAGCAGAGAGAATCCTTGGCACAGTAGAGAGCTGTCACTTCTATTCTAACAATGGTAGCTTCATATTCGCTCTCCGTCATGCAAAGTTTCTTCTTTCTTCCCCCCTTATGCCACTTCTCTACCCTTCTTGACACCCCCTCTCGGGCAGATTATTCTAGCGAGCAAGCTCCCTCATTCAAACGTCACGGTTTCTCTGTTCATCCATGGCAACTATTGTGTAAAGAGTTTGATATTTAGATATTAGGGCCTCTATAATATATTCACAGACAGCATACGAATTCAACTATTGTCAGCCGCGACGAGAGATACATGTACTGAAAATGAAGAAACTGTTATCTTCGGTGCCAAAGTTGGAGGAAAAAAGTGCATTGACAAGAAAATTAAAAGCAAATATATAAGTAATTCCAAAAAAATCACTAAGTTGTTTTATTTGAAGAAGTACGCGAAAATATTATTATTTAAAATTCATTTCCGATTTTATGTTTCTGGTAAACTGCATTTTCATTTAAGTGGAAGCGAAAATTACCTTCAGCTACAATTTTTCCATTTTTGCTTTGTTTTTGAAACTTTTCCTGACTTCTGACTGCTTGCCATTGTGAGGTGTCAAAGTTTTAATAACCAGGCTCATTCAATTTCAAATTTTATTGGCTAAGCAAATTAAGTGCTGGTGCTCTGTAAGAGAATTTGATTTCCAAGCTGTTTTGGCTTCGGATACCATAAAACAGCTGAGGATAAAGACATCTAAAGCTGAAATCGATTCAGGAAAACTTCTATTAATTTTACAAATATCAGTGAAAGATACGTTTAAATACACTTTTGTCGTGAATTTAAAAATTATATTCAAACGTGAATTTCACAAGAATTTTCAAAAAATTTCTGTTTTGATGTTGAAACCCAAGTATTGCATGCGCTGACAGGAGACTGCAGCGTGAATGGAATGGAAGGGGAACATTTGTGTACTGTAGTCCTAATAGTTCTTCAGAACATAGTTGGAGATACAGATTTTATTGTAAAATTTACAATTTTAACTTCAAGGCAACAAAAATATTGTGTAAATATTCAGCCCCAATTATTTAGTACACATTCAGTTACAAAGATCCTCGGACATAACGAGTTTCGCAACTACATTCCAGTAATCCCTGATATTGGCTAGGCTATCACGATAAGAAGAATGTTTCGGTGTGCACAAAACAATACACTGCCTCAAATAAAAAGTTATTTTCTCATAACTGCGCTTAATATGTAGACAGAAAGTAGAAATGCTAATACTTGCAAGTGCATATGCCAGTTAAGTAATAAGTGCGGTTTTATAAAATGTTTACCGCTGCTGAATTCGCCACACAACAGTTCCTGTACCTAATACTGGCAAGTTAGGAACAAAACCTTGTTTTATGCATTTTAGAATACAATTAAGATTGTACCAGACTTTAGTAGAATCAATCAAATAAATTTTTTTTATTGTAACCACTGCAAATTTACAATCTACTCCCAAGGGAGCAATAAGTAAATGGGAGGGGGGGGTACGACGGGAGGGAGGAGTCGTCCATCGACGACACTCCGAAGGGCCCGCTA
>Ga0123355_10001446_pt1 | contig 33057 bp, 29 predicted proteins | sample TergutEmb28metaG_3_FD_89872 | JGI IMG/M metagenome (GOLD analysis project Ga0123355, IMG submission 89872) | Embiratermes neotenicus P1 segment gut microbial communities from Petit-Saut dam, French Guiana - Emb289 P1 | ecosystem: Host-associated > Arthropoda: Insects > Digestive system > Gut ...
CTCGTATGAGTTTTAGCACTAAAAGACGTAGATTTGGATGAACCAAAACAGTTGTGTTAAGCACCGCCTTAATCCGACGAAGCCTGTTCTACCCTGGGGCGTCTCTCGACATTTGAGGGCAACAACCTGTGTTCTTTTAGGAGCCTCACCTAACAAGTCCACTGTCGCTTCGCTGTGCGTTAATCGCGTCACATCAAGCCGCAGTGTTCAGTGTCTATTATACCATGATATTCAAATGCTGTCAATATGCTTTAGAAAATTTATTCTGCAGCGGTGTTCATCTTTTTGCCCATGACCATGAAGCCGATGGAGATGCCCACGCCAACCAACAGTGCAATAAAGCCTACAATCCAACTGAAGTTTGCTTGTTCGGCATCAATGGCCATGATTGCCATGCCCACCAGCGAACCTGCCATGAAACCAAGCACCGACGAATGCGACGGTCCTGGCCATTTTTCAAAGCACTTGGCAATGGATTTCGCCACCAACACAAGCCCTGCCACCACGCCAACAACAAACAAAACAAGTGCAAGCCAATACATTGTGCCGGGTGAGGAAATCAACATGAGTTCGCCTGTTTCGGCATACACCTCATAAACACGCCCCACCGCATTGCCGCTCATTAATTCGCCTGAGGCATACACCACCTGATGGTAAATGCCCATGACGATTAGCAATGTGGCAATGCTCATGCCGGGCACGAGTGTAAGCATGCCTGCAACCAAGCCGCCCACCAAGAATAACCACCACGCACTCGTTACGCCCATTGTGGCAGTGTCTGTCATCACAATGGAAAGCAACATGATGCCCACTGCCGAAACAAACGCAATAAAACCTGCCACACCATGGCTTGCGCGGAATGTATAGGGCTTCACTTCGGCATAAATCATGGGAAGATTGCCTGCGATAAGCCCCGTGAATAGCAGAAAGGCAGTTTTTTGATATTGCGCAAATAATTCGGGGAACAACACAACAAGGCCGATTGCGCTCACCACCATGCCAATGGCAATTGGGGCTAAAAATAGCATATTGTCTTTTTTGAAGATTTTCAGCGGGTTTGAGGCAATGCGCACAATATCGTGATACACGCCCATGGCGATGGCCACCACGCTGCCGCTAATGCCCGGCGCAAACACGCTGATGCCCAAAAATGCACCCGCAAATGTGCGAATAAATAATCGTTTGATAAATTCCATAGTCTCTCCTTTTTTTCTTGTGTTACTTTTCTTGAAAGAAAAGTAACCAAAAGAACTTTTATGTCGCTTCGCTGTGTACCATCAAAACTGTATAAAACTCCTCCGCGAAGCGGCTAAAGTTTTTTGCGCTACTTTTTTTCAAAAAAGTAGCAAAATTCCGTTAAATCCGTGCCTTCAAAAATTCCACGGCCAGAGCAATGTCGTCGTAGGGAGTTTCGCCCACTTCGCGCTCGATGGTGAGGAAACCTTTATAGCCGATTTCACGCAGTGCGGCCAGGTATTCATCCCAGTTTACGCCGCCTTGACCCAGCGGCACTTCTTCAAAGCTGGGATCGGTGACGATGTGGCTTTCGTGCATGCCGTAAACTTCATCGGGGTCGCGGTAGTAGTGCCGCACGCCATCTTTTGCGTGGGTGTGCACGATGTAATCGCCCAGTGTGCGCACGGCTTGTGCGGGGTCATCACCAGTGACCATCACGAGATTTGCGGGGTCCATGTTCACCGCAACGCCGTGTGAGCCCAGGCTATCGAGAAACGCTTTGAGCACAGCACTGGTTTCGGGCCCGGTTTCGATGGCGAAATGCGCATTAACGCTGTCGGCATATGCAGCCAATTGCCCGCAGGCATCTTGCAACAGGGCATAGCGCGGGTGAGCTTTGTCTGCCGGCACCACGCCAATGTGGGTGGTGACTACGTTGGTTTCCAGGTCTTTTGCGAGGTCGATGATGCGCTTGCTGCGTTCGATTTTGGCGGGATTATGTTCGGGTCTGGTGAAGCCGCCGCCGCCGAGGTCGCCGCACAGTGCGCTCACTGTTAGGCCGTGCGACTTAACGATGTCGAGCAGTTCGCGGCGTTTTTGCGGGGTATCGAGGGCTTCGGGTGCCATGTCGCCAAAGGTGGCGTAAATCTGCACGCCTTGCACGCCAACTTGTTGTGCAAGTTTAATTGCTTCGCGCCACTCCACGCGAAAGCCTTCCATCAGTACGCCAATCGGAAAATCTGCCATGATGAATCCTCCTCAAAATATATCAGCCTATATTATACCACACTTGTGGTGGCTTGGTCAAGAATTATTTCGCAAAAAGCTTGCAAATGGCGGTGAAATGTTCTATAATAGATGGTAATGATGTTTCGGACGAACATAGCTCGATAGTCAACATACCCATAACCAGCATGTAGGGGTGGCGGGCACGCCACCCGGGATAACACTTAAGCCAGTATTTTTGTCCGGGCGGCTTGCAAGCCACCCGGGATAACATCTTAAACCAGTATTTTTACCGGGTGGCGTGCCCGCCACCCCTACATGCTGCAAAAACGCTCATCTTTGTGCAACTTGCGCATTTGAAGACACGCCCTACAAGAAATTGGGCCCAAGGCCCTTATCACACACAAGGAGAACGCCATGCAAAACTTCACCTTTCAAATTCCCACCAAGCTTATTTTCGGCCGCGGCGAAGAAAACAACGTGGGCCAACACGTGAAACAATATGCCAGCAAAATTCTGCTGCACTATGGCGGCGGATCGATCAAACGAAGCGGGCTGTATGACCGCATTGTTGCTTCGCTGAACGAAGCAGGTGTGCAGTTCGTGGAACTCGGCGGCGTGGTGCCCAACCCGCGCGTGGGTCTGGTGCGTGAGGGCATTGAACTTTGCCGTGCCGAGGATGTGCAGCTGGTGCTTGCGGTGGGCGGCGGCAGTGCGATTGATTCTGCCAAGGCAATTGCAGCCGGTGCGCTTTATGACGGCGACGTGTGGGAACTGTTTGCAGGCGGCAAGCCCATGGGCAAAGCGCTGCCAGTGGCGACCGTGCTCACTATCCCCGCTGCGGGCAGCGAAAGCAGCAAAGTCACAGTGATCTCCAACGACGAAACCCTGCGCAAAATTGGTTACCACGATGAAGTGCTGCGTCCGGTGTTCAGCATACTAAACCCGGAGTTATTTTTCACCCTGCCCCGCAACCAAATTGCAAACGGCGTGGCCGACATGATGTGCCACATTTTCGAGCGTTATTTTACGCAGGAGCAGCACACAGATGTGACAGATGAACTATGCGAAGGGGTGCTGCGGGCGATGATGCGCAATGCACCGCTGGTTTACGCTGACCCCACTAACTACGATGCTTGGGCGGAAATCGGCTTTGCGGGCGCACTGGCACACAATGATTTGCTTGGTCGTGGCCGCACAGAATGCTGGGCTTGCCATGGCATGGAGCACGAACTGAGTGCGATTTACGATGTGCCGCATGGGGCTGGTTTAGCGGTGGTAACGCCCGCGTGGATGGAATATATTTGGCGTGAGAACCCAGCGATGTTCGCGCAATTCGCTTGCAATGTGATGGGCGTGACACCGCGCCGCGACACTGAGACTGTGATTGCCGAAGGCATTTTACGCTTGCGTGCGTTTTGGTCGAGTCTTGATCTGCCTTTGACGTTGCAAGAGCTCGGCGTGCCCACAGACCGCCTTGAGGAAATGGCCAAGAAATGCACCGGTGCATGGTTCGGCGAGGAAAAAGGTCGCGGTGGCTTTAAGAAGCTGATGTGGCAGGATGTCTTAACGATTTATCAATTATGTGTGTGAGGTATTATCATGGAAAGTATCATTTGTCAAGCTTGCGGCGGCGCGCTAACGCCCGCACCGGGCGAAAAAACGCTCACCTGTGCCTATTGCGGCACGGCTCACCAAAAGCCCCTTGAGCAAGTGCAACAAGAGCAAGAACTGATTCAAGAGCGCAACATGACGGCCTCTGAGCGTATGCAACGCGACAGCCAAGCCCGCCAGCAAGCCCTGCGTGAAAAACTGCAGCAAGAACAAGCAGCAGGCGGTGATGAACTCGCCAAAGTGCTCAGCACCGTGGCGACTGGACTGGGTGCCGGCGGAGCGATTTCACGCAAGCTGAAACTGGGTTGCTTTGGTGCCATTGCCGTGGCATTGATTCTGCTGGCTGCGGTGATTATTCTTCGGCTAACGTAATTTAATCAAACCCCTCAGACACCGCTTTCGCGGTGCCAGCTCCCCTACAGGGGAGCCCTTGGCAACACCTGAAGGCCTGAGTTTCGTCAAGATGTTGCGGCAGTACAATTAAGCATTTAGCACTAAGCATTAAGCATTGGAGACCCCATGCCCTTCACTCACTTACACGTCCACACCGAGTTTAGCCTGCTTGATGGCGCATGCCGCCTGGGTGGGCTGCTTGACCATGCCAAGGCGCAGGGCATGGATAGCTTGGCCATCACCGACCACGGCAATCTATATGGCGCGATTGATTTCTACAAAGCCGCAAAGGCGCGAGGTATCAAGCCGATTTTGGGCTGCGAGTGCTATATGGCCGCACGCACGCGCCACGATAAACAGCATGAATACGACAGCAAGCGCTATCACTTGGTGTTGCTGTGCGAAAACGAAACCGGCTGGCAGAACTTGATTAAGCTGGTGAGCGCCAGCTGGGTGGATGGTTTCTATACCCGCCCGCGCATTGACCGCGACTTGCTTAAACAGCACAGTGAGGGCCTCATTGCGCTATCGGGCTGCATGTTTGGCGAAATCCCGCAAGCTTTGCTCAATGGCGATGCGGCTGAGGCTAAACGCCTTGCCCTGTGGTACAATGACGTGATGGGCGCAGGCAATTTTTTCATTGAGCTGCAAGACCACGGCTTGCCTGAGCAGCAACGCTTGCTGCCCCAGCTGGCCCGGCTGGCCAGTGAGTGCAACATCCCCGTGGTGGCCACGAATGACGTGCATTATGTGCATGCTGAAGATCATCGTATGCAGGAAGTGCTGCTGTGCATTCAGACGAACCAAGTGGTGGGCGAGGGCGGCAACTTCGAGTTTCAGTCCAAGGAGTTTTATCTGAAAAGCGAAGCGCAAATGCGCGATTTATTCGGGCAATATGGCGGCGCGATTGAAAACACAGCCAAGATAGCAGAACGCTGCAACGTGGAAATTGAGTTTGGGCACACGCGGTTGCCGCATTTTACGGTGCCGGAGGAATTCACCGAATCTCCCCCTCTGTCGCTTCGCGACATCTCCCCCAATGGGGGAGACCCTGGCGAAACTTGCAACGTTGCAGGTGTTGCCAAGGGCTCCACCGCTTGCGGGGGAGCTGGCGATGCGGTAGCATCGACTGAGGGGGCTAAAAAAGAAGAACACTTTGCCTACCTCACTCACCTGTGCCAGCAAGGCATGGCCGCCCTCTACCCTGCCCCCACGCAGGAAGTGCGCGATCGCTTGGATTTCGAGCTGAGTACCATCCATCGCATGGGCTTTGTGGATTACTTCCTGATTGTGCATGATTTTGTGGCCTATGCGAAAGGCAAGGGCATTGCCGTGGGGCCGGGGCGTGGTTCGGGCGCGGGCAGCTTAGCAGCCTATTGCCTGGGCATCACCGGCGTTGACCCGATGCAATATGGCTTGATGTTTGAGCGTTTTCTTAATCCAGAGCGTGTGAGCATGCCTGACTTCGACATCGACTTTTGCTATGAACGCCGCGGTGAGGTGATTGACTATGTGGTGCGGAAATATGGCAGCGAACACGTGGCGCAGATTGTGACCTTTAACACTCTGGCGGCGCGTGCGGCGATTCGTGATGTTGGCCGTGCGTTGGGGCTGCCCTATGCGACTGTAGACGCCATTGCCAAGATGGTTCCCGGCGAGCACCGCAGTTCAATCGACCGTGCGATGAAAAACAGCAAGCAACTGCGCGATGCCTATGCAGACGACAGCACAGTGACTGAACTCATCGACATGGCACGCAAAATTGAGGGCATGCCGCGCCATGCAGGCACGCACGCTGCCGGGGTGATTATCACGCGTGAACCGGTGGATACCTACGTGCCGCTTGCCCGCAACGATGAAGCCATTGTGACGCAGTTCACGCATGGCACGCTTGAGGAACTTGGCCTGCTGAAGATGGACTTTTTGGGGCTGCGATCGCTGACGGTGATTAAAGATGCGGCAAGGATGGCGGGGATGGAAGCCCCCTCAGTCACCGCTGACGCGGTGCCAGCTCCCCCGCCAACGGTGGAGCCTTTGGCAACTTTTTCAACGTTGCAGGTGTCGCCAGAGTCGCCCCCCCTAGGGGAGATGTCGCGAAGCGACAGAGGGGGAGTTGTAAGCATTGACGCGATAGCGCAAGATGACCAGAAAGTATTCGAGCTTTTCCGCAAAGGCGAAACCACGGGCATCTTTCAGTTTGAAGCGGGCTGGGTGCGCAATGTGCTCATTGAGATTGCGCCCACATGCATTGAAGACCTCACCACAGTGACATCATTGTGCCGACCGGGACCCATGGAGTTTATTCCCACTTGCGTGGTCAATCGCCGCGACCCGCGCAAGATCAAATACGCCGCACCGCAACTGGCGAATATTTTAGATGTTACCTATGGCGTGATGATTTACCAAGAGCAAGTGATGCAGGTGTTCCGCGAACTGGCGGGCTACTCACTTGGCCGCGCGGACAGCATTCGCCGCATCATGAGCAAGAAAAAACACAGAGAGCTGGAGCTGGAACGCACGGCGTTTATCGAAGGCTGCGGCAAGCTGCACGATATTCCCGCCAAAGTTGCCAACAAGATTTTCGACGATATGTTCTCGTTCGCCAGCTATGCCTTTAACAAAAGCCACGCGGCGGCCTATGCCCACATTGCCTATCAAATGGCGTGGCTGAAGACCTATTACCCTGCGGCGTTTTGGGCTGCACAGCTCAGCAGCGTGCTGGACCACAGCGGCAAAGTTGCGCTGTATGCCACCGAGTGCAACAAGCTGGGTTTTGCTCTGCTGTGCCCACACGTGAACCACGCAAAACTGAAGTTCACCACTGAGCCGGACGGCGTGCGTTTTGGCATGCTGGCGATTAAAAACCTGGGCGCGGGTTTTATCCGTCAGATTATCGCCGAGCGCGAGCGCAACGGGCACTTCAGCACATTTTATCAATTCGTCAAGCGCATGCAAGGGCGTGACTTCAACAAGCGTGCGGTGGAGTCGCTGATCAAAGCCGGTGCGCTGGATGGCTTGGGTGCCAATCGCCGCGAAATGCTCATGGCGTTGCCGCTGTTTGCTGCTGAGGTAGACAGCGAAGCCCGCCAGAACATCGACGGACAATTGGGCTTGCTTGACATGTTGGGTGATCAAGCCAAACAACAGGCCGAACCCCGCCCTGCCTCGCAGGAGGAGTTTTCTCACGCTGACCTGCTGGCGAACGAGAAAGAAACCCTTGGGTTCTATCTCAGCGGCCACCCGTTGAGCAAACTGGCAGGCATGGCAAAGCGCTTGGGCTGCGCCAAAACACTCGATTTGCTTGACCCCGCCAATGAAAATGGTCAAGGGCCGCACCATGACAACGAAGAAGTGCTGTTGCTGTGCAGCATTGTGCAGGTGAAGCAGAAAATCACCAAGAGCGGCGGCAACATGGCGTTTTTGCTGCTGGAGGATATGTTTGGGCAGATGGAAGCTCTGGTATTCCCAAAAATCCTGGAGCGTTATGCTAACTTGTGCCAAACTGGGCGCACGGTGCTGGTTGGCGGCCGCCTGAGTTTGCAGGAAAACAAAGAAGCGAAGATGATTGTGAACACGCTTGAGGAAATAGATGAGCCTGTGGGAGATACTGTCGATGGTTTCCCGCCGAATAACATCATTGCCACGGGCGACCGAGGACGGTCTCCCCTACAATTGAGTCAGATTTTTCTGCGTTTGCCGCCCAAAACAGACCCTTTGCATGCGCGCGTGCTGCACTTGCTGGATAGCAACAGCAACGGCTTGCAAGTGCCTATCACGCTGGTGTATGAACAGCATGGCAAGCGCTACAAAGCCACGGCGGCTGCGCGCTGGGATGCCGCGTTGGAGCAGGACTTAGTGCGGTTGCTGGGTGGGGAGAATATTGTGATAAAATAATCGCTCCGCGAACCTTATAAAACCACCCCGCCGTTGCGACGGCACCCCTCCACACGCCACCCAAAAAATGCAAACATTTCCGGGGACCCTGCTGAGGGGAATTGGGGCTTGTTTCTTTAACTTACATAAAAAATCTTGCCCTACGCAGAACCTAGAAGAGGGCACAGCGAAGCGACGAAAAAGTTTTTTGGTTCTTTTTTTCAAAAAAGAACAAGAAAGGATTTCCTATGATTTACTGCTTCACTTCCACTGGCAACAGCCTGCACGCTGCACGTCAAATCGCCGACGCGCTGAACACGCAAGTTGCGCCCATCACTCGCGAACCCGTCACCTGCGATAGCGATATTGTTGGTCTGGTGTTTCCTGCTTTCTTTTGGGGCGCACCCACGATCGTTGAAGGCTTCGCTCGCACGTTGACCATCACCAACCCGGATGCTTATGTGTTCGCCATTTGTGTGAGCGGTGGTTCGGCACCCGGTGCGGTAAACGCACTGCGGCGTTATCTGCGGCTGGATTATGCCGTTGAACTCAAGCATGTGAACAACTATCTGTCCGGCTACGAAGTCAACAACACAGCGGATGTTCATGCCTCTGCACAGCAGCAGCTTGCGCAAATTATGGTTGATCTGCAAGCACGCAACACGAAGCGTGGTGGTTATTACACGCCGCTCAATCGGGTGATTCGCCGGATGATGCCCGGCCCGGCCAGTGATGCAAAATTCAAGGTTATGGGCTGCACTGGCTGCGGCATTTGCGCCAAAGCATGCCCGGTGGAGAACATCACAGTGGATGGTGAACCCAAGTTTGCGCATCGCTGTGAGCATTGCATTGCTTGCGTGCATGCTTGCCCTGTGCAGGCCATCAACTTTGGCAAATCTGCTGGCAAGGCGCGGTATATTCACCCGGATGTGCCGCTTGCGGAGCTGATTGAGTTTTATCAAGGGTAATAAAGAGGACGGACGAGCTAAGCTCGCCCCTACGAGCTTGCAGCCCGAGGCCGTGGAGTTTTTAATCGCAACGTTAATCAAACCGCAACCAAGAGCCTTTGGCCCAATTTCTTGTAGGGGGAATGTCTTCAAATCGGCGCATTGCACAAATTTGAAGAAAATCACCACCTGTAGGGGCGGATGTAAATCCGCCCGGGCTATAAAAATAACGCAATATTAATCTTCCGGGCGGATTTACATCCGCCCCTACATGCTGATGATAGTCATGTTGACTATTTGAAGACACACTCTAGGGGCGACCTTTGGTCGTCCGCATCATATGAATAAGGAGCCCCTCATGCAGACGAACGAACTCATCCGCGACGTGACGGAATTGCTAAAGCGTGCCACAGACGAAACGTGTAGCATTGCTTTGGCCGGTGCCCACGCAAAGGGCTTGGCCGATGATGAATCTGACATTGATTTTTATCTGGTGGTGGATGATGCAGCACCCAGCGAAGCGTTACGCAATGTCATCACACAAGCCGCAGATAGCCATGCTTCAGTTTATATTTCCGACAACTTTGACAGCGCACCCTATGGTGGCAACATTGACTTTAGATATCGTGGTGTGCCGATTGAAGTGACCGTGCACACTGCCGCGCGGCTGCGTCAACGAGTGGACGAATGCCTGCGTGGTGAGTTCGAAATTATCCCGCAGACGTGGACATCGAATGGATATTACACGTTTATTTACCTCAGCGAGCTGCATTTTATCCAGCCGCTTTACGATCCCAATGGTCTCATTGCGGGCTATCAAAACCAGCTGGCGCAATATCCCGAGCCGCTGCGCCAAGCGATCATCGAATGCTTTATGGGCCGTGCAAACACCTGGCTGGATAATTTCCACTATGACACCGCCATCACTCGTGCCGATATCTTGTTCACCGCGCCCATTGTGCTGCACACGATACTGGATATGGTGCAGGTTGTGTTTGCGTTGAATCGGCAATACTTCACTGGCGACAAAAAGCTTGCACAAGCTCTGGCGAAGCTGCCCGCTTGCCCCGCAGCACTGCTGGATAATCTCGACTTTCTGCTGTGTGTGTCAAGTGATGTGAACGCCCTGCACAGGCAGCGAGAACTATTACGCGAAATCTATTATGAACTTATGATGAAAATCAATAATCAGGAGGAAATATCATGCTAAACCCCGCCTTTTATCCCGCTATGTTCGAGCGCAAATCCATCCGTAAATACAGCGACACACCACTGAGCGAAGAACAACTGGAGCAAGTGAAGCGCGAAATCGCCGCCGTCACTCCCCTGCTGCCGAATGAAAAATTCGCCCTCGAGCTCAACACCTCTAAAGGTGACTGGCGCATTTTCGGCTATTGCGAGAATACCACGCTGGGCAACGTCAATCTGGGTTACATTTTGCAGCAGCTTGATCTTGCGTTGCATCTGCAAGGCCTCGGCCGCCTGTGGTTTGGCTTTGGTCGCAAGCCCAGTGACATCACGCCGCCCAAGGGTTTGACCTATGCCATTTGCCTGAAAATCGGCAACCCCGCCGAAGACTTGACGCGTGAAATTCACGAGTTTGACCGCAAGCAATCCGTCACGCCTGATGAGCACTTGATTGCGCTGCTGGAGTCTGCTCGCCTTGCGCCCAGTGCGATGAATTCGCAGCCATGGCACTTCACCGCAGATGGCGATAATATTCACGTGTGGCGGCAAAAACTTGGCCTGAAAAAGCTGATTCTGGATCGCATGAATCTTGTTGACACAGGCATTGCGCTGTGCCATGCCGTGCTTGCGTTGCAGCGTGCTGGCAAAACAGCAACGGCGAAAGCTTGTGCGGCTGATACGATTGACGATATGCAATATGTGTGCACGTTGACTGTGGACGGTTAACCTAGGGCTTGAGCGGATACCACCTATGAAACTTTCGTCCGCATGTAGGGGCGGCAATTATGCCGCCCAGGATTCACATGGTAGCATAAGACTTTCGGGCGGCATAATTGCCGCCCCTACATGTTGACACGGGTTTTGAAGAAGAGGATGGGCAAGCACACATGTTTCTTTGAGCAATGCGACCCGAGGTCGGAAGGCTCGCAGAGCGACAAATTTCTTCTGAAAGGAAGCGCATTGGATAATCAAGATTATGACCTCCCCCAGCTGCACGGCCACGCCGAAGCGGTTGTGTTTCGCAATGAAGAAAACGGCTTCACCGTCCTAGACTTCGCCACCGATGACGGCGAACTGGTGAGCGTGGTGGGCGTGCTGCCACAAATCTCGCCGGGTGAGCCCCTGCGTCTTCAGGGCAAGTGGGAGTCTCACCACACCTTTGGCAAGCAGTTTAAGGCGCAGCACTGCCAGCGTTCGCTGCCCGCCACGCAAAATGAGCTGCTCAAGTATTTAAGCTCGGGTGTGATCAAAGGCATGCGGGCGCGCATGGCGCAAAAAATTGTGGAGCACTTTGGCGAAGACACCCTGCATGTGCTGGAAAATCAACCGCAGCGGCTCACTGCCGTACGGGGCATCACGCCCGAAAAAGCAGCGCATTTTGGTGAAAAATTCGCCGAGCAATTTTCCCTGCGCCAAGCCATGGTTGCTCTGGAACGTTTTGGCATGACCACCGCTGAATGCCTGCGTGTGCACAAGGCATTCGGTGCGCGCGCAGCCGAGATGATACAGCGCAACCCCTATATTCTGTGTGACGGGGAGTTTGCCATTGGCTTCGCACGCGCGGATACAATTGCAAATGCGATGAAGGAGCCTCCGCTGCCGCAAAGCCGCCACCAGGCTGGTGTGTTGCATGTGATGAAAGAACACACCTGGAGCAATGGCCACACCTGTATGCCTGCGGGTGAATTGGCTGCGCCGACGGCGGCTCTGCTGCGCATCAGCGAGAGCGAAGCCCAAGCCGCGATTGATACGCTTGTGGAGCAACGCAGGTTGGTGTTGTGGCCTGCTCCGGGCGGATTGGCATCCGCCCCTACAGGCACAGATTTCCCGCAACCTCAAATCAAGCCGCAACATGTAGGGGCGGATGCCAATCCGCCCGAAACCTTGAAAAACGCTCTCATCTTCCTCCCCGCCCTCTTCAATCTTGAAGAAAACATCGCGAAGCGGGTGAAATTTTTGCTGGACTTTCCACCGGCAAAAACAGACTGGGATGGAGACTTCGCCATGCTCATCAAGCGCATGGAGCACGCGCATGGTCTGGATTATGACAGCTTGCAACGCGATGCCATGCAAGCGGCTTTAGAGAAAGGCTTGCTGATTATCACCGGCGGGCCGGGCACGGGCAAAACCACCACGCTCAAGGGAATACTCGAACTATTCGAACAGGCGAATTTAAAAGTGGCTCTGGCTGCTCCCACTGGCCGTGCCGCAAAGCGCATGCAAGAGCTGACTGACCGCCCTGCCAAGACGATTCACCGCCTGTTGGAGGTGGAGTGGGGCGAAGATGACAAACAGCGCTTTGCTCGCAATCAGCAAAACCCGTTGAGCGCGCAAGCGGTGATCATCGATGAAATTTCGATGGTAGATGTGCCATTGTTCAGCGCGCTGCTGGATGCATTGCCCATCGGCTGCCGTTTGGTGCTGGTGGGAGACGCCGACCAGCTGCCGCCAGTGGGCCCTGGCTGCGTGCTGCAAGATTTGATGAAAACCGGCACGCTTCCTGTGATTCGCTTGAACAAAATTTTTCGCCAAGCGATGGAGAGTTTGATTATCACCAACTCTCACGCCATTGTGCGCGGCGAATTGCCCGAACTGGCCTGCAAAGACCGCGATTTTTTCTTTCTGGACTGCGAAAATAGCATCACCGCCGCCAAGACCATCGCAGGGCTTGCGGGCACGCGTTTACCCAAGGCCTATGCCTTTGACCCACTGCAAGATATTCAGGTGTTGTGCCCCACGCGGCGCGGCGAATGCGGCACCGGCAGGCTGAACGAAGTGCTGCAAGCGGCACTTAACCCGCCTGCTAAGCAAAAAAAAGAACGCCAAATCGGTGCGCGTACCTTTCGCCAAGGCGACAAAGTGATGCAGGTGAAGAATAACTATGACCTCATGTGGGAAAAAGACGGCGAGAGCGGCATGGGCGTGTTCAACGGCGACATCGGCTTCATTGAGAAAATCGCCGTGATTGAGGGACATTTTGTCATTCGTTTTGATGATGACCGCATGGTTGAGTATCCCTTTGAGCACGTGGCCGAGCAGCTCGAGCATGCGTTTGCCATCACTGTGCACAAGGCACAGGGCAACGAGTTTCGCTGTGTGGTGATGCCCATGCTGGGTGTGCCGCAACCTTTGGCTTATCGTAATTTGCTTTACACCGGTGTGACGCGTGCCAAACAATTGATTGTGCTGGTGGGCACACGCGGACAGGTTGCCGCCATGGTGCATAACGAACAAAAAGGGCGGCGATGTTCGGCGCTTGCAGCGATGCTCACGTGTTCTTTTTTTGAAAAAAAAAGAACCAAAAAAACTTTAGCCGCTTCGCGGTGACTGTTTAGCGAAATAGAAAAAACTCCACCTTGCGATTTTCGCAGGGTGGAATTTCATAAAAATCTAAAGTTTTTTGCGCAACTTTTTTTCAAAAAAGTTGCAAAAACTTCGCACGCATTATTTTTTCTTGCTGTATTTTTTCACGTAGATAAAGCGCATCAGTGTGCTATCCAGCCAGCCGAGTGGTTTCACGTCGCTGAACTTGCTGGCAGCGAGTGCTACGGCGCAGTTTTTGTCCACCACGGTTTCAACTGCTTGGGCTTCATCAAGGCTTGAGCCATAGCACAGTGCGCCTTCGCCGGGGAGCAACACTGCGCTGCGTTTGCCCAGTTTGGTGGTAAGCTTTACGCCTGCAATTTGCGCAAAATCATCCAGATAGGGCAACACTTTATCACCAGTTTGCGACACTTGCAGAATCGCCGGGGTTTTGCTGTGGAGGACTACCGTGCCATCGGCTTGTTCTGTCGCAACGCTGGGCTCGTTTTGGGCAGGCAAATCCGCAACACCGTGTGCTTGCAAAAACGCGCGACATTGCTGCTCCAGCACATCAGCCACATTGAAGGTATCTTCTTCGTCAGTGCCCACACAAATGGTGCCATGGTGCTTCAAAATCACAGCCTTCGATTGCGGGCTACCCGCCAGCGCATCGGTTACGCCATTGGTGAGCTTGCTGGTGCCGGGCAGGCCATAGGCCGCCATCGGCACGCTATCACCCAGCACGTTGCGCCATTGGGCGTCTACCGCCACGGTTTGCCCCATCACCGAAACAATGGAGGCATAATATTGGTGTGTGTGAATGACAAAACCGACCTCTGGTCGCAGCTGATAGGCCTTGGCGTGCACAGCTTTTTCGCTGGAGGGTTTTACGTTGCCTTCGTGGGTCATGTCTTGGATATTCACCAGCACGATGTCGTCGGGGGTTAGCCCATCGTAGGCCTTGCCCGATGGTGTGATGACGAACTGGGTGTCGCTCACGCGTGCGCTCACGTTGCCCCATGTGCGGGCAATCAGGCCGTTATCTACTAGGCGTTTGCCTGCGGCGATGACGGCTTGTTTGGCTTGTAGAATGTCCATATTATTCTCCTTTTGGTTCCCCCTCTGTCGCTTCGCGACATCTCCCCCGAAGGGGGCGACTCTGGCGAAAATCTCACTTGCAGGTGTTGCCAAAGGCTCCCCCGTGGGGGAGCTGGCACGCCGCAGGCGTGACTGAGGGGGTGTTATACGATGTGAAACTCGGCATAGGTTCGCGGCGAAGTGGATGTTGCGATGCGGTGCAAACCAGGTTCAAGCGGCACGCAATCACAATAGAGATATCCACCCCAGATGCTGTATTCGGGTTCGCAGTTCACCGCAAGGGTAAACGTGAACGTTTCCGCACGCATGGGCGCAACAATCGGCACAACATCGCCTGTTCCCATGCCGCAGACGTGACCAGCAGGCACCCAGTTTTCACCGTCCCAAGCATGGATGCTATACATACCGCCCCATGTTCTGTAAACAGTCCGCAATGTACCATTGTGCAGCGTGCCGCTGATGGTTTCCGTGTCTGCGCTAAAGCTGGTTTGCTCCAACACAAGCGTAACTTGACCAACGCGCCCGCCGTTAATCATGAACCCCGGCAGGAACACAAGGCTTGACACAGCCATGACTCCCGTCATAATGAACGCTAGAAATCTTTGCATGATCGTTCCTCACTCTCTGTTAAATTCCTAGTTGTCGATATAACTCTTCTGCGGAAATAGTTTCGCCACTTTTAATTTGGTACAAGCCCTCATCAATCGCAAGTTTTTCTGTTGGAGTGGCTTTTGTGAAATCGGGGTCCCATGCTAAAATGATGCGTTTAAGAAGTTCCTCAACCAGCACTTGCTCAGCATCAGGAAGAAACGAAGCGGTTTCAAAAAGAGATTTCATTTTTGCAGACATTTTATACACCTCACTTATAAATATCGCCGCGCGGACCTATATCAATAATATACACAATTTTTTCTGAATCTTCAACTGAAGACTGAAAAACCACGCGATACTGCCCCACGCGCAAACGAAAAACATCTTGCGGATATCCTTGCATGGGCTGAATATCGCCAATGGGTGGCACTTGCAACAAGCCGTGTATTCGCGCAACGATATTCCTTTGCATCGTCGGCGAAAGAATCCGAATTGACTTGGCAGCTTTCTTTGAAAATTCGATTTTCATGCTTAAGCTCTCCCTACAACTTCACGCAATTGGCAAACACACGCTCAAAGCGGTTGAGGGCATCTTGAATGAGCTCAGGCGTATAGGCCGCGCTGGTGTAGAGCCGACTGCCCGCAAGGGTCACGACGCCCTCAGCCATGTAGGCCGCGCCAATGTGCTCCATCTCTTTTTTGCGCACACTGGTTTCCTTCAACACACTGGGGATCGTCCACGGCTTGCTCCAGTTGATGGCATAGTGCATCGTGCCAGCGTTATCCAAATGACAAATGCTACCTTGGTTAAACACCACAAACGGCAGGTTGTATTTCTTCACCAGCGTCTTCAGCCCGGCGGTGAGCAAATCGCCCATTTCGCCGGCCACTTGGCAGGCGTTGGTGCGGTCGATTTCCTCCAAGGTGTAGTACCCCGCCACGCAGCTGATGGGCGTAGCCGCCATCGTTCCGCCCACAAGGGCTTTTTTGATTTTCTTGCCGCTGCCGCTATCTAGGCCAGCGCCAAAGTGTTGCATCACCTTGTTTTTGCCGCCTACGCCGCCCGCGCCGGGGTAGCCGCCGGTGATGGCCTTGCCGAAAATCGTCAGGTCGGGTTCAACGCCAAAATAACCCTGTGCGCCCGCCATGCCAATGCGGAAACCCGTCACCACTTCGTCAAACACGAACATCGCACCATATTTGCGGCAAAGGCGTTCCACGTGCTTGTTGAAGTCCTTATCAAGCGGACGCGTGCCGCTTTCGGGGCCAACGGGCTCAATGAACACCGCTGCTGTGCCGCCGCGAAACTTATTGCGCCGCAGCACACGCTCGAGTGAATCGAGGTCATTGGGGAAGAACTCTTGCGTATACTTGGTCATTTTGTTAGGCACACCCTCCGCGAGGATGCTCTTGCTGCCCGGCACACGAATGCCATAGGCCAAGGCATCGCTCCAGCCGTGGTAAGCACCGCCCATTTTTACGATATTCTTGTTGCCGGTGGCTAGGCGCGCCGCACGGCAAGCGGCCATGCAGGCTTCGCTGCCCGAGTTGAGCATGCGGAATTTATCCACCGTGGGCACGCTGTCGGCAATTTTTTTGCCCAGCTTGTATTCATATTCATGGAACAAACCCGTGGAAGGCCCACAGGTGTTGAGCACGTCAAAGACTTGCTCACGCACGCTTTCGGGGTTGCTGCCCAGCACAGTTGGGCCGCCCGCCTGCAAAAAATCTAGGTATTCATTGCCGTCAAGGTCGGTGAGGTGCGCCCCTTGCGCTTTGGTGAACACCAAGGGGAAGGGATGGTTAAATGCCAGGTTATGTTGCACGCCGCCGGGGATAATGTTACGCGCTTCGTCAATCATCGCTTTTGATTTTTGGCATTTTTCGCCGTAATATTCTGTTTCGTATTGCTTAAGGCGTTTTGGGCTGATGGAGTAAAGCGGTTGTTTAATCAGTTCGTCAAGCTCGCGGGTAACCTCAGCAGCGTCGTGATATTCCTTGATGGCGAAACGGGTGTCCATGGCATATTTCTCCTTCTACTTATTCCTATGTATTATATCATATTAATTACATAAACACAAGTGATTTTTCAATGAATTTTGCAGCTTGGTTTTTTCGCTTGCAATTTGCACAAGTTCATGTTATAATAGACATTGGAATTAGATTTTTGATGACAAATGAAAAGGACACAGCGAAGCGACTTGCTCACCGCAGGTGTGATATAATAGACACAGAGCGTTGCGTCTTAATGTAACGCGATTAACGCACAGCGAAGCGACATGCTCACCGCAGGTGTATATCGATCACGTAAAGGAACGTTGAATGGTTTACGTTATCCTCGATTTAGAGTGGAACTCCGTGTATGGACCGAAAATCCGTGGTTTTCTCAACGAAATTATTGAAATCGGCGCAGTGATGCTGGACGAAACCCTGCAGGAAATCGACAGTTTTTCTGTGCTGGTTAAACCGCAAATCGGCAAGCGTTTGCAGCCGCGCACCAAAAAACTCACCCACATCAGCCGCGAAGAACTCGCTGGCGGCATGCTTCTTGATCAAGCCATTGCAGAATTCCGCGCGTGGCTGGGTGAGCGCAAGCATGTGGTGCTGTCGTGGGGCGACGGCGATATCCGCGTGCTGTTGTCTAACACACGCTATCACACCGGCAAGCGGCACTTGCCCTACATCCAACGCTACGCTGACTTGCAGGAATACTTTAGGCACCGCATGAACACCTCCAAGGCGCAGCAAATTGGCCTAGCCGCAGCAGGAGAGCTCATCGGTCTGGGCACCGCGGGCTATGACATGCACCGCGCCGCAGATGACAGCCGCTTTGCCGCAGCATGTTTTCGCGCGATCTTTGAGGCCAAAGGCTTCCCCAAATTTGTGCGCAAGTGCGACCGCGATTTCTTCGCCGAACTTGAACACAAACCACGCATCATCAGCGACATTAACTCCCCATTGGTAGACCCACGTCAGTTGTATTACATCTGCCGTGCCTGCGGCAAGCCCGCTGCCCGCCAAAGCGATTGGCGCTTTGCCAGCCGCGGCTTTGCCGCAGAGTTCGAATGCAAACACTGCGGTGCTCATGCCCGCGCCATGGTCACCTTCAAAAAAATGTATGCCACCGTGGAAATCAAACGCTCTGCGCGTGAGATTAAAGACGCGTGATGCGAAATTTATTTTTAGATAGGAGTGATAGGTTATGAAAAAGCTATCCAATCAAACGCACGGAGGGTGACTATAGCGTAACTCTCCGCAACATGGAGGTAACGAATGGCTACTCAGAAAATCGACGGCATAACATTCCGAATAAAGAAGAAACACAAATTCCCTTTCTTGCGCAAATACGGGAAAGTATTTTGCGTGTTTGACGCAACCGACTCAGGAAACATCAGCTTTGGAACAGTCAATGGTGAAAGCAAATATTTCATAAAAATCGCCGGAGCAAAGACGATGAGGTCACAACCAAGCCGTGAAGAAGCGATGGAAACATTGCGGACATCGACTACGCTATATACCGAGTTGGCGCACCCGCATTTGATTCAAATGGTCGAACATTTCACTTATGACGACTTATATGTCGTGGTATTCAAATGGGCCGACGGCGACTGTCTATTCGATTACTGGAACTTTGACCACTACGCGAAACATAACATTGCATTCCCGCGTGACCGATTCGCTCAGTTGCCCCGCGCCAAAAAGCTGAATGCTTTTCGCACATTGTTTGACTTTTTGCTGCACGTTGAAGAGAAAAGTCATGTGGCAGTTGATTTTTATGACGGCAGCATCATGTATGACTTTGCGCGGGATTTCGTAACCATCTGCGACATTGATTTTTTTAGGAAAGCGCCTGCCGTCAATGACATCGGCGAGGATTTTTGGGGAACAAAGCGCCTGAAATCCCCCGAAGAGTATAGGTTTGGTGCGACAATTGATGCAGCAACAAATGTCTTTACCTTGGGCGCACTGATATTATCTTTCTTTGGCAGCCATACGGACAATGAAACAGATGAAATGTATCAACGAAATGCCTTCCTCCCAAGCAAATATGAAACTTGGGAATTAAGCGAAGCCTTATACAAAGTAGCATTAAAGGCTGTTGATCCCGACCGCGAAAAAAGATATTCTACAATAAGGGCCTTTTGGGAAGCTTGGGAAGCAAATTTTGATACGATAAAGGATTAACATGAAAATTTCCATGGTCATCCCATGCCTGCTAGGCCTTGAAGGCCTCATTGCCGCCGAACTGCGCGAGCTTGGCGCAAGTGAAGTGAACGCAGAAAACGGCCGCGTGTTCTTCGCCGGTGATGCAAATATTCTGGCGCGTGCAAACATGTGCAGCCGCTTTGCTGAACGTGTGCAAATCGTCGTGGGGCGGTTTAACGCCACGACCTTTGATGAGTTGTTTGACGCCACGAAAGCACTTGCTTGGGAACAATGGCTCGATGTGCGCGATGCGTTTCCCGTCAAGGGCTACAGCATCAATAGTGCTTTGTTCAGCACCAGCGATTTGCAGTCTATCATCAAAAAAGCTGTGGTGATGCGGCTTAAGCAAAGCTATGGTCAAGTGCTATTGACCGAAACCGGCGCGGTGCATCAAATTCAATTTGCGCTGCAAAAAGATAACGTGCTGCTCACGCTAGATACCTCGGGCACTGGGCTGCACAAACGAGGCTATCGTTTGCAAGCAGGCGGTGCGCCATTGAAGGAAACCCTGGCCGCTGCGCTGTGCAGCATCTCACGCTTGCGGCCCTACCACACGATGTATGACCCTATGTGTGGCAGCGGTACTATTCTGATTGAAGGTGCGCTGATGGCGGCGAATATTGCCCCGGGCGTGAACCGCCCCTTCGCCGCAGAACGCTGGACACAATTGCCGCGTGAAATTTGGCAGCAAGAGCGTGACCGCGCAAAATCGCTTGTTAGGCCAGCTGAGCAGTTCACCGCCTTTGGCTATGATTTAGACCCAGCGATGCTTGAGCTTGCGCGCGAAAACGCCAAGCGAGCAGGTGTGGCTGGTTGTGTTTCTTTTGCGCAGGGCGATGTAACAGAGTTCGCGCCGCACACCGACCGCGGCACGGTCATCACCAACCCGCCTTATGGTGAACGCTTGGGTGATGTTGCGCAAGCCGAACAACTCATTACGCAGTTGGGGCGCGTGTTTGAGCAGCGTCGCGGCTTTAGCTACACCATGATTTCGTCGTGCGAGCAATTTGAAGCGTTGTTTGGCCGCAAGGCTGATGGACGACGCAAGCTCTACAACGGCATGATGAAATGTAATGCGTTTATGTACTATAAGTAGTGCTCACCCCCTGTTGCTGCGGGCGAACGAAATTTCTCGCTCCGCGAACCTGCAACCACCCCGCGCCTGAGGGCGCACCCCTCCACGGAGGGGAATTGGGGCTTGCTTTTTCAACTCTCATAAACAGTCCACCGCGAAGCGGCTAAAGTTTTTTGCGCTACTTTTTTTCAAAAAAGTAGCAAAAAGAGGAGGCAACCATGCGTCATGTGTTCGTCGTCAATCCTTGTTCCGGCAAAAAAAACGACCCCGCACTGGTGGTGCAGGGGATACGCGATGCTTGCGCAGCGGCGGACATTGTGCCCGAGATTTACGCTGAGCGCAACCGTGATGGCATGGTGCAGTTCATGCGTGATGCTGCGCAAAGCGGTGAGCCTGTGCGCATTTATGCCTGTGGCGGCGATGGCACGCTATACTGCGCGGTCAATGCTACGTATGGCCATCGCAATGTGCAAATTGCCGTGGTGCCTTATGGTTCGGGCAATGATTTTATCCGGCTGTTTGGCGAAAAAGAAATGCTGCGCGACATTTCACGCCACATCAATGGCACGCCGCATTGGATTGATGCCATTGAAAGCGGCGAAGATGTGGGCGTGAATGTGGTGAGCATGGGCTTTGATGCTGAGGTGAACGACAAGCAAACCAACCTGAAAAAACTGCCACTGGTCAGCGGCAAGGCAGCGTATTTGCTTGCGGTGCTGGTGTGCTTGCCGCGCAAAATCTTCAACCGTTTCACCGTCACCATTGATGATGGCGAGCCCGTGACGGGCGACTTTATGTTTGCCATTGGCGGCAATTGCAGGTGGTATGGCGGCGGATTCAAACCATGCCCCACTGCCATGCCCGATGACGGCCTGATGGACTGCGTGACTGTGACAAAAGAAAAAGGCCGCTTGTGGATGCTAACGAAAATCAACACCTACAAGCGCGGCGAACACATTGATAACCCCGACTGGCCGTTTAGCAAGCTGGTGCGCGGTAAAACCATGCGCGTGCAAAGCGACACTCCCGCTGTGGTCAACATCGATGGCGAGGCGCGCGTGGCCTGCGATGTAACCTTTACGCTGCGCGAAAAGGCGGTGTGCTATGTAGTGCCACAGGGCAGTGATTTCTGTTCTTTTCTTGAAAAGAAAGAGCAAGCGTAGTAAACGATTAAGCTTGTATGTCAAGCATTTATGGAGGAACTGACATGAAAGGCATCATCACCGTTGTTGGTCGCGATCGCGTGGGCATTATCGCGCAAGTGTGCAGCCACTTGGCTGCCCAGCAAGTGAATATTCTAGACATTTCGCAAACCATTGTGCAAGATTTCTTCAATATGCTCATGATTGTGCAGCTGCCGCCGACCGCCGCGTTTGAACAAATCGCAGGCGAGCTTGCGCAGCTCGGCGAAAGCATGGGTATGGATATCAAACTGCAACGCGAGGATATTTTCCAGGCGATGCACAGGGTATGATTTATGATAAACTTTAATAGAACACAGCGAAGCGACGGTGCCTCACCGCAGGTGCTGTTTGATCTGGATGGCACGCTCACCGACCCGCAAGAAGGCATCGTTAATTCCATTGCATTTGCTCTGCACAAGTTGGGTTGGCCTGCACAGCCGCGTGAACTGCTGGCCACGTTCATCGGGCCGCCGCTGCGCGGTAGCTTTGCCAACACTTTGGGCATGCCGCCACAGCTCATAGAGCCCGCCATTGCTGCCTATCGTGAATATTTCGCCGAACGCGGTATCTTCGAAAACAGGCTTTATGACGGCATTCCCGAGCTACTGCAACGCTTGCAGACCGCGGGGGTTTCCATGGCCATGGCCACCAGCAAACCAACGGTGTTTGCCGAGAAAATTGCTGCGCACTTTGGCATTGCGGGTTATTTTGAGTATATTGCGGGCGCGAATCTTGATGGCACGCGCGAGAAAAAAGCTGATGTGATTGCCCATGCGCTTGAGGTTCTTGCTCCTCCGCCTGGCATGCAAATCATCATGGTTGGCGACCGCGAATTTGATGTGTTGGGGGCCGCCGAGCATGGCATCTCCTGTGTGGGTGTGATGTGGGGCTATGGCAGCCGCGAGGAGCTTGCCAGCGCAGGTGCGTGCGAAATTGTGAACACGATGAATGAGCTATTTGAGGTGTTGAAATGAAAATCAAACTTGCTTCACTGTTGCTTGTGCTAGCTTTACTGCTGGCTGCATGCGGCACAGCGATGCCCGAAGAAGCCCCGGCCCCCACCACAACTGATTTCCCCACGACAACGATCGCGACGACAGAAGCTCCTCCGCTGCAAGAGCCGAGACAAGCTGGCTGGCTCAATTGGTCTGAGCTTGCGCTGTGTGATGAGATCACCATCGTTCAAGTGATGGACGAGCAGTTTTATACGGAAATTCGCCTACTCAACCACACCACGGGTGAAGATGTGCTGTTGCTGGAACCGTTGAGCGAAGAACATGGTGATGCGCGTTGGCCAGCACTGGGCGGTCGCTTGAATGAACGCTATTTTTTCTTCCATTATCGCTTGCCGGAATCATGCGGCGCAAGCAGCCTGATGATTTATGATGTTGCGCAGCGGCGTATTGTTGACACACAGTTTCCGCATGAGCTGGAGTTTGTGAACACGGACAACGGACGAGTGTATTTATGTGAATCGTTTATGATCACCGATATTGCGCGGCTATATTATTTCGAGCTATCTGCGCTGGCTGGTGATGCAGTTACACTGCGCGAAGCTGGCACGCTAACTTATGAACAATGGGATGTGCGCAACATGCCTTATCGAAGAATGGTGTAAGAATGACCGAAAGTGCTAGTGCAATCCTCGCTCCGCGAGCCTTCCTCAGTCTGCCCCGAGGGCAGCCAGCTCCTTCCCGAGGAAGGAGCTAAGGCTTAAACGGATAACGCCAGCAAATCTTTTGGCGACAAGCCCCAGCTCCTCTCCTTTGGAGGGAGCTCCCACCGCAGTGGGTGAGGGAGGGAACCTGCTTTTTCAACTCAGATAAAAAATTCCCCGTGAAGCGCAAGTCTAAACGCAGCGCCTATCATAGGACACAGCGAAGCGACTAAAGTTTTTTGGGCAATTGCAACCCCCACCTGCACGCCTGCGACGTGCTTTCCTCCCCCAATGCCCACCCCACAAATGCAAGCATTTGCGGGGACCCCGGAGGGGAGGCCTTGGCAACGCCTACACATTCTCATAAAAATCCTCCGCGCGTAGCGCGACTAAAGTTCTTTTGGTTACTTTTCTTTCAAGAAAAGTAACACCAGAAAGGCAGCACATGATAAACCGCCATGAAATCACCGAAACGAACCGCATGATCAGCGAAGCCAAGCTGGACGTGCGCACGATCACCATGGGCATTAGCCTGCTGGATTGCGCGGCGGATAGCCTGCCCGCGTTTTGCGAAAAAATCTATGATAAAATCACCCGCAGTGCCGAGCAGTTGGTGCGCGTGGGCGATGACATCGCCTTGGAATACGGCGTGCCGATTGTGAACAAGCGCATTTCCATCACGCCGATTGCACAGGCTGCCGCCGCGCTTTGCTGCGATGAAGAAGCCTTTGTGCAAATTGCGAAAATGCTGGATAAAGCTGCCGAGCAAGTGGGTGTGAATTTCATCGGCGGGTTTAGCGCGCTGGTGCAAAAAGGTTCAACCGCAAGCGATTTAGCCTTGCAGCATGCGATACCGCGCGCTTTGGCCGAAACCCAGCGCGTGTGCGGCAGCGTGAACCTCGGTAGCACCCGCGCGGGCATCAACATGAATGCCGTTGCGCGCATGGGCCGCATGATTAAACAGGCCGCTGCGCTTGACATCAACGCCTGCGCAAAGCTGGTGGTGTTCTGCAACGCCGTGGAGGACAACCCCTTTATGGCCGGTGCATTTCATGGCGCTGGCGAGCGCGACTTGGTCATCAACGTGGGCGTTAGCGGCCCTGGTGTGGTGAAATGTGCGCTTGAAGAGGTGCGCGGTGCGGACTTTGAAACCGTGTGCGAAACCGTGAAACGCACGGCGTTTAAAATCACCCGCGTGGGGCAATTGGTTGCGCAAGAAGCCGCTGCCCGCCTCAACGTGCCCTTTGGTATTATCGACCTGAGCTTAGCGCCAACTCCCGCAGTGGGCGATAGCATCGCTGAAATTTTTGAGGAACTCGGGCTTGAAAAAGCCGGTGCGCCCGGCACTACCGCTGCATTGGCCATGCTCAACGACAATGTGAAAAAGGGCGGCATTATGGCCAGCAGCTATGTTGGCGGGCTGAGCGGCGCGTTTATTCCCGTGAGCGAAGACCACGCGATGATTGAAGCCGTGCAGGCCGGTGCGCTCACCCTTGAAAAGCTTGAAGCCATGACCTGCGTGTGCTCTGTGGGCCTTGATATGGTTGCCGTGCCGGGTGATACCACGGCCGAAACCATTGCGGGCATCATCGCCGACGAAATGGCCATTGGTATGATCAACCACAAAACCACGGCTGTGCGCATCATCCCTGCTGTGGGCAAACAAGTGGGTGATGTTATCGATTTTGGCGGTCTGCTTGGTCGCGCTCCTGTAATGCCCGTCAACCGCTTTTCCTGCGAGAAATTTATCGCACGTGGTGGGCGCGTGCCTCCGCCGGTGCATAGCTTTAGGAATTAAGCACCTGCGGACGCGAAGTTCTCGCTACTTTTTTTGCAAAAAAAGTAGCACAAAAAAACCTAGACTGCTCAATTACGCAGTGCCCATAATAGGACACAGCGAAGCGACCGAGCCCCACCGCAGGTGGCAGCGAAGCGACCGGGCCCCACTGCAGGTGGTTTTTTGCAAAAAAAGTAGCACAAAAAAATCTAGATTATTCAATTACGCAGTGCCTGTAATAGGACACAGCGAAGCGACGAAAAAGTTTTTTGGGCACCTTTTTTTCAAAAAAGGTGCAAGAAAGGAGCGCCCCCCTATGACCAAAATTCGTGCATTTCAATTGGCGTTATACTCGGTGTTCATTCTGCTGTTTAACGCGCTGTTTTTCCTGCTGGGCAGTTTCCCTGCCCCGGCATCGGTGTGGATAGCCTATGGCTTTATCCACGTTGCCTATGCCGCCATGCTGTTGTCACCGCTGATGCGTGGGCGTGCGCGTGGCTCGCGGGCCTTTGCAGTGAGCACATTTGGCGCGTCGGCACTATATTTTCTGCTGGTGTTGGGCAGTGGGTTGGTCACCATCCTCATTGCGCCCGAGCAGTTCCGATGGGCACTCGCTGCGCAGCTGGTGCTGTTGGGCGGCTATGCTTTGCTGTTGCTGCCGAGTCTCATTGCCAATGAGTATGCCAGCAAACCCGTGGAAAAGCACTATCGCAACTTGCCCTTTGTGCAAACGGCACGCAAACAGCTTGAACCCCACCGCGGCAATGCCTATGTGCAGGCCTTATATGAATTATTCAAGCAAAGCCCAACCAATTCAAACCCGGATTTAGCTGACGATGAACAACGCATCCTCGCCATGGTGGACCAACTTGTGCAAGCTGCGCAAAACGGCGCAAACGGCACCATCACTGCTCTTGTCGGCGATATCACGCAAGCATTAGAACAGCGTAATGCGCAGCTGTAGAAAACCCTCGTGTAGGGGCGGCTAGTAGCCGCCCGTTCCTCCAGCACATGCCATAAAAATCCCGGGCGGCTACTAGCCGCCCCTACACGCGCGAAGCTCTCGTTACTTTTTTTGCAAAAAAAGTAACACAAAAAAACCGAGATGATTTAATTATGCAGTGCCCGGAATAGGACACAGCGAAGCGACGAAAAAGTTTTTTGGTTCTTTTTTTCAAAAAAAGAACAAGAAAGGAATTAATATCATGCCCATTCATTATGACAACAACACGCAGATTTTTCACTTGCAAGCAGGCCAAAGCAGCTATGCCATGCAGGTGAGCAACGAAGGCTATCTGTGCCATTTATACTATGGCAAGCGCATTAGCCAGGATGACTTATCCTACTTGAACGAAACTGGGCGTGGTGCATCGTTTGCACCTAATCCGGCAGACGGCTCCCCCACCCTCGACACCCGCTTGCAGGAATTCCCCGGCGCAGGTGTGGGTGATTTCAGAGTGCCCGCCGTGGGTGTGCGTGCTGCCAATGGTGCGTATGCCGTTGAGTTGAAGGTTGTTTCGCATGCGATATTGACGGGTGAAAAGCCCGCGTTGCCCGGTTTGCCTGCATTTTACTTAAACGATGCGAACGAAGCGGATACTCTTGAAATTACCATGGAAGATGCGCTGCTTGGCCTGCGCGTGAAATTGTATTATACAGCTTTTGCGGGCGAGAATGTCATCACCCGTTGGGCGGTTGCGGAAAATCACGGCACCGCTCCCCTGTCCATCGAAAACCTGCAAAGTGCTTGCGTGGATTTCCCGCGCATGGACCTTGATATGGTGAGCCTGCACGGCGCATGGAATCGCGAACGCCATGTGGAGCGTCACCCCTTGTTCCATGGCAGCACGGTGATTGCCAGCCGTCGCGGGTCATCGAGCCATCAGCTTAACCCATTTGCTGTGCTGTGCGACAAACACGCCACAGAGCACAGTGGCTCAGCCTATGGCGTGCAGTTGGTGTATAGCGGCAACTTCAAGATTGAAGCAGAAGTGAACCAAATGCACTGCACGCGCGTCACGGTAGGGATTAATCCCGAGAATTTTGCGTGGCGGTTGCAGCCGGGCGAAAGTTTTACCACGCCTGAGGCCGTGCTGAGCTACAGCGATGAGGGCTTTGGCGGGCTTAGCCGTGCGCTGCATCGTGTGACGAGAAATAATCTCGTGCGCGGCGAATGGAAACACAAGCTGCGTCCGATTAAAATCAACAGCTGGGAAGCGGCTTACTTTAACTTTGATGCCGACAAATTGGTGGCCTTTGCCCGCGAAGCCGCTAAGACTGACGTTGACCTGCTGGTGATGGACGACGGCTGGTTTGGGCTGCGCAATGACGACACCACGAGCCTTGGCGACTGGTTTGTGAATGAAGAAAAACTCGGTTGTTCGCTGAAAGAACTGGCCGAGCGTGTGAATGCCGAGGGCTTGGATTTTGGCATTTGGTTTGAGCCTGAAATGATCTCGCCTGACAGTGAGCTGTATCGCAAACACCCCGACTGGGCACTGCATATTCCTGAGCGCGGGCGCAGCCTTGGCCGCCGCCAGTGCGTGATTAATATGGCACTGCCCGAGGTGCAAGATTATCTGTTCGATAGCATGTCCGCCGTGCTCAAGCAAGCCAACATCACTTACCTTAAGTGGGACTTTAATCGTAATTTAACAGAAGTATTCTGCAACAGCTTGCCCGCCAATCAACAAGGCGAAGTGGGCCATCGGTTCTATTTGGGCTTGTATGACCTGTGCGAGCGGCTGGTGCAGGCGTTTCCGCATATTTTGTTCGAAAGCTGCTCTGGCGGCGGCGGCCGTTTTGACCTGGGTATGCTGTACTACATGCCGCAAACTTGGACGAGCGACAACACCGACCCTGTTGATCGCTTGAAAATTCAGTGGGGCACCTCCATGGCTTATCCCATCATGACCATGGGTGCGCATGTTGCCGCGCCATACCACGGCCGTGCGGGCAAAATTGGTTATCGTGCTGCCGTTGCCACCACCGGCGCGTTTGGCTATGAGCTTGACCCAACCAAACTCACCGACGAGCAAATTGCCGAAATGCGCGAATGCAACGCTGAGTTCCGTCGGCATCAGCAGTTGGTGAGCACTGGTGATTTCTATCGCCTCGTCAGCCCCTATGACAACGATGGTCATTACACGGCTTGGCAGTTTGTTTCGCCGGATAAATCCGAAACGCTCATTCAGTGCTTCACGGTGTTCAACCTGCACAATGTGTGGGATTTGCGCGTATATCCCCAAGGCCTAGACGCCGATGCACAGTATGAGTTGGACTGCGGCGCGGTGCTGCATGGCGACACCATCATGCATGCCGGGTTGCGCTTGCAACACTTTGGCGGGGATTTTTCGCATCGTTTACTTTTTTTGAAAAAAAAGCCGCCTGCGGCGGAGGCAGACGCTTCGCAATGATTTCGTCGTCGCTTGTGTCAGCATGTAGGGGCGGCAATCTTGCCGCCCGAAAGCTTAATCGTGCATGTTTTTACAACCCGGGCGGCAAAATTGCCGCCCCTACAGTTATCCCCCGCGAAGCGGAGTAAAGTTTTTTGTGTCACTTTTTTTCAAAAAAGTGGCATATATTTTTGCACGAGTATTTCTGGCAGATACTTATCGAATTTGGAGAATCGCTGCGGCTTTTGTTGCAGATGTTCAGGCAACACGCTGCCATGCTGCGCAAAGACTTCGCGCATGGCTTGCAATGCCGTGCGGCTTTCGGCGTTGAGATAGGCGTAATCCTCATCGCTGGTCAGCACTTGCTGCATGCGCTGCAGCACAACTGGGTGCAAGCATTCGCCGCCGTATGATTGCCAGCGGGTTTCGGCGGTGCCTTTGGCGGGGGTCACATGAATCTCACGTTGGGTTGCGCTAAAGCTTTTGACTTGCCAGCTGCGCCCCGCCAGAGCAAAACGCTCCCCTGCTTGGTAGGCTCGCCCCACGCTGCCGATGACTTTTTCGCCCGCTTTCACGGTGTAGTCCTGCGGTGCAGTGAACACGGATAGAAAATCACGGCTGGTGACGATCGGCTCAGCGGCAAAGCCAATGATCAGGCCGCCGGTTTCGCTGCGGCGCAGATGGTCGATTTCAATCAAATGCCGCAGCAATGTGCGAAAATCGTCTTGCGAAATGTTTGCAAATGCGGGCAGCGTGAGCAGTTGCTGCGCCAGCCCTGCTGGGCTGATTTCTCCCGCTGCCGCCACCAGGCACATGGTTTGGTGATACAGCAAATCAAAGGGTTGTGCAGGCGGTTGCACGGGCTCAACCCATTTTTGCTCCAGGTATAATTGCAGCATGGCGATGGCCTGAATGAATGACCAGTGTATGGCGTCTTCGGCATCATCCTGCAGCAAAAACAGCAGCTCGGCAGGCTGTCCTTTGCGCCCGCAGCGACCGATGCGCTGGGTTAAACTGGCCACCGAGTGCGGCGCACCTAACTGCACAATGCGTTCAAGATCGCCGATGTCGAGACCTAGCTCAAGCGTAACCGTTGCGCAGGTGACAAGCGCACGGTCGCCGGATTTCATATCGCGCTCGGTGTTTTGCCGCAACGCCGCTGCCACACTGCCGTGGTGCACGCGGTAGACATCCGGCGTGCCGCGTTGCGTGGCAATTTCTTTGAGCTGCTGTGCCGTTTGCTCGGTTTGCAAGCGCGAATGTGCAAACACAATGGCTTTTTTGCCCAGCGTAGCGCGATAAAGTTGCTCGCTGCGGCTGTCATTGTCTGGCGCAAAGTAGCGCATGGAAATATGCAGTTTGCGCGGCGGTTCTTGCGCTTGTGGGTGATTGACAGCTCGCGCTGTGTTGCCCTGTAGCCAGTGTTGCGCGGCTTGTGCGTCACCCAGTGTGGCCGAGAGCCCAATGCGCCGTGGATTGCACCCAGCCAGCTTTTCCAGCTGAGCAAGCAAACACTGCAATTGCAGGCCGCGCGGGCTTGCCATGAAGTAGTGCACTTCGTCGATAATCACAAAGCGCAGCTTGGCAAACACGTGTGCACAATCTTCCCTGTGGTTAAGCAGCAGCGACTGCAATGATTCCGGTGTGATTTGCAAAAGGCCGCGCGGTTCGCGCAAAAACGCCTGTTTTCGCGCAGGCGAGGCTTCACCGTGCCAGCGAGTAACGGGTATCTTGCCTTCTTTCAGCAGCGGCTGCAAACGCGTGAACTGGTCGTTAATCAACGCTTTTAGCGGGCTGATATAAAGAATCAACTCATCGTCGCCCAGCAAGGTGAGTGCGGGCAAAAATGCGGCTTCGGTTTTGCCGGTGGCGGTGCCGCTGCTCAGCAGCAGATGCTCGTTGCTGTCAAAAAGCACAACAGCCGCAGCCAGCTGCACAGGACGCAGCTCACTCCAGCCTTGGCGAAAAATATGCGCTTGAATCCACGGACTCAAGCGCTCATACACATTGTTCAATTATTCTGCGGCCTGTGCTGCCACGGGATATACGCTTGCGCGTTTGCGGTCTTTGCCCCAGCGTTCAAAACGCAGCACGCCATCGGTGGTGGCGAACAGGGTGTGATCGCGCCCGAGACCAACATTGGTGCCCGGGTGGATGCGTGTGCCGCGTTGGCGCACCAAAATATTGCCTGCGAGGACGAATTGACCGTCGGCACGTTTTGCGCCCAGGCGTTTGCTGTTGGAGTCGCGCCCATTGCGGGTGGACCCCATCCCTTTCTTATGAGCCATAACTATCTATCCTTTCGTCGTTCAAATCTCGTAAAGTTATTCTGCTGCGGTTTCAGCCGCGGCAACGGCTTCAACAGGAGCCTCCACTTTTTTCTTAGCGGGTGCGCGCTTGGGTTTTGCGCTGATGGCCGTGATTTCCACCAAAGTATAGGGTTGGCGGTGGCCAATGGCGCGGTGATAACCCTTGCGGCGTTTGTAGGTGAACACGTTGATTTTCTTCGCTTTGCCGTTTTTGATGATTTTGGCGGCAACAGTTGCGCCTTTAACCAGCGGCGTGCCAACAATCAGCCCTTTTTTGTCGTCGCCAATGGCAACCACTTGGTCAAATGTGATGGCATCGTCTGCTTCTTTGTCCAGCTTTTCGATGTAAAGCTGTTGTCCGGCTTCCACTTTGTATTGTTTGCCGCCGGTGATGAAAATTGCGTACATGGGGTTCCTCTTTCGGTTTAGACTCGCTGCCTTCAAGGCGGGGGCGAACCCCGCTTAATAAGCCTTGGACACGCGGCACGTAATATTATACCAGATATGGGGGGGTGATGTCAAGCTTTTTCTTATTCTTTTTTGAAAAAAACCACCTGCGGTGGGGCTCGGTCGCTTCGTTGTGTTCTGCTATGGGTTGATGAAGCAATAAACGTAGTGTGCTGCACGGTCTTTGGCCGAACGGCTCGTAGGGGCGAGCTTTGCTCGTCCGTTCTGTCTGGGTGTGCGAAGCACAAGCAGCCCTTTGCCAATCCCGCCATATCCTCCCACACATATTCTCTGCCGCCCTGCACAAAGTAATCGGGCAGCTGCTTGGCGGCTGCGGAAAATGAAGGGTGGATTCGTTCCAATGATGAGAAAATCGCTCAAGCGCACAGCAGCATTTTTAACCATTTGTAGCATGGTTTACCTGTCTTTCATCGGCATTGGTAAGGCCGCGCTGCCGCAAGACTACACCGCCATCCACGCACAAGCTGCCACAGCAAGCGCGCCGTTTACGGCACAATTATCGACCGACCCCGCGCAGCAGGTAGAGTTCTCCCTGCTTGGCGTGTTTCCGGTACGGTCATCCAATTTTTCGGTTGTTACGCGGGACTATGTGATTGTAGGCGGTGATGTGTTCGGCATTAAATTGTATACCCGAGGTGTGCTCGTTGCTCGCACAGACGACGTGAGCACGGCAAATGGTGTTGTGCAGCCTGCACATGCAGCAGGTCTGCGCTCGGGCGATATCATCACCCACATTGACGGGCAAGAGGTTGCACGCCGCGGCGAAGTTGCGCGCGCAGTTGAACAAAGCGGGGGCACACCCCTGGCTTTCACCGTTGAACGCGCAGACAATGTGCTGCAAGTTGAGGTAACCCCGCAACGCTGCACCGACAGCGATCACTACACCGCAGGGCTGTGGGTTCGTGATAGTTCGGCCGGCATTGGTACCGTCACGTTTTACGACAAAGCATCCGGTATGATGGCAGGGCTTGGCCACGCTATCACCGACGTAGACACTGGTGATATCATCCCCATTTCGGGTGGTGAACTGGTGGATGCAAAGGTCATGGGGGTTTATCGCGGTGCAGATGGTGCACCAGGTGAGTTGTGCGGCGCATTCCAGCCGCAAAGTCTCGCGACCTTGGATATCAATGGCGAAACTGGCGTGTTTGGGCAAATGCACGAAACACCGCAGGGCGACTTGGTTCCTGTTGCGTTGCGCAGTGAAGTGCGTGCAGGCCCCGCGCAGATTATCATGACTGCCGCAGGCAATGAACGTCGCACCTTCGACATTGAAATTACCCGCGTGGCATTGCACAGCCAAAGCAATCAACGCAACATGACCCTGCGCATTATCGACCCGGAATTGATTGAAATCACCGGCGGCATTGTGCAAGGCATGAGCGGCAGCCCCATCATGCAAAATGGCATGCTCGTTGGCGCGGTCACGCACGTGTTTGTCAATTCAAGTTTAGAGGGTTATGGCATTTTTGCCGAAACCATGCTAGGCACGGCTCGCGGAGAATAACGCGCGACGCGAAGTTGTGTTACTTTTCTTGAAAGAAAAGTAACCAAAAGAACTTTAGCCGCTTCGCGGTGGACTATTTATGATAAGTTGAAGAAACAAGCCCCATCCTCTTCTTTAAGCAAGGTGTCGAAACTTGTCGAAAAATAAATGGAATTTTTTGGAAAAAGATATTGACAATCATTGCCAATTGTGGTATAGTAAACTAAAGCGATAAAGCAACCACAATTTTGGCAGGAGGACAAACCCCTATGATGACCGATACCCGACGCGTTTTGCTCACCGACGATGGAA